>Ga0209102_1000329_pt1 | contig 32456 bp, 31 predicted proteins | sample ConPoolayeHmetaG_FD_185483 | JGI IMG/M metagenome (GOLD analysis project Ga0209102, IMG submission 185483) | Hot spring microbial mat communities from California, USA to study Microbial Dark Matter (Phase II) - Cone Pool mat layer H metaG... ...
TCCAAGCCGGCTTCTAAGATGAAAACTCGATGAAGAGGGTTTACTTGAGAAAGCTTGAAGATAAATCTAATTGAATTCAGAAGAGCTTTAAAAAAGATTAAAAAGAAATCTTAAAAGAGGAAAGAAAGCCTAATTTTCCCTTTACATAGAATTGGCTAAGCATCTTGCTTAAAGACCCCCGCTCCTTCGCAAGATAAAATCCAGAAAATAATCCTGAAAAGAGTAAACTCTGAAGCGAGCAACTGGTGCAGGAGCAGGGACTTCCATAGATAGCTATTTATTACTAAATCTATGGTAATAGTAAATATAAATTGAACCTCAATTTATTTATTTGAAGAAACTAAGTTATCTAATGATCCAGCAGGCAATCAAAACCATTTGGGTTAATCCTTGAAAAAAAATGCGTAGTGTATGTTTTTTCTTAGAGGGAATTATCTTCAGAGAGCGCTCTTTTCTAATCAATCTCATCTCCTCTCTTCAACTCTTTCCATTAGGATCAATCCTCTTCTTGACTTCAACCCCCTCATTTTTTTATGGTAGAAAATGAGCTGAAAGGAGATGAATTCATGGTTAAAAACGCCTTCTTTTTCTTTATCATGATTTCATTCGCTCTCACTCTATCCCTTCCCTTTGTAAAAGAACAAGAATCTCAACCTGCAGAAGAGATAAAACTTCCCGCGCCTGAAATCGAGACAGGAATCCCCTTGATGCAGGCCCTGAAAAAAAGGGGCTCTTCTAGAGAATTCAGCAAGGAAAAGCTCCCCCTTCAGGTTCTCTCCAACCTTCTATGGGCTGCAAATGGAGTAAACCGTCCAGATTCGCAAAAACGAACCGCACCTTCAGCCATGAACTGCCAGAATATCGATATCTACCTAGCCATGGAGGACGGCCTTTACCTCTACGCTCCGCTTGAGCATAATTTGAAGCTCATTCTCAAGGAAGATATAAGAGGTTCTACCGGAAATCAAGATTTTGTCAAGGACGCTCCGCTTAACATAATCTATGTGGCAGACCTCTCAAAAATGACAAGAGGGACTGATGAAGAAAAATCCATCTATTCTGCAGCCCATACAGGATTCATAAGCCAGAACGTCTACCTTTTCTGCGCTTCAGAAGGGTTGGCGACCGTCATCCGCGGTTTGATTGATCGCGATGCCCTCCACAAGCTGTTAAAGCTAAGGCCCGACCAAAGAGTCGTCTTTGCCCAGACTGTAGGTTATCCAAAAAAATAAAAGACCACAAAAGTAGGGAAAAATCTTGGCTTAAACTGAGGGATAATTACCCAACAAATAGGGCGCAGGGTTTGAAGACGAGGGGAGAGCTCAATCTTCTCTGTCTAAAGGTAAAAATAGCGTAAAGAATTGGGAATGAGGAGTGCTAAAGGCTGGGACTCATGGTTGAGGAAGAGAAGGGAAAGAGGAGGAGCAAGAGTCACAAAAAATCCCAGTAAGTAGAAAAATTAAAGTTGGAATTTCTTTTTCAGGTCTTTAAGCTAGGAGTGGAGCATGATTTTCATTTTCTCCTTAAACCATCTCTAAAGAAATAAACCATGACAAAGTAAGATACCAAGGAGAAAAAATTTTTTTGCGCGCTGAAAACTACTCGGAAGCTAGAGAGGTTATAAAAAAGTCTATAGATAATAAAGAGCTTCTTGGGCAAAGAGAAAAACCATGAAAAATAATCGAGAGAAGCCTTCAAGACCATAAAGAATCATCGCTAGGCAAGTTAAGGGAACTCTCGCTTCCCCTCGATAAACATAAATTCAAAATCTTTGGTGAGGGTATTATGGCTCATTTTGCGCTTTAAGTAGGGATAGGTTAAGAGAACAAATTTCCTCCCTAAAAATCAACATGCCATTGACCCGTTATCTCACATTTTTCACTTCTAAAGACTTTGGATAATAATTAGCCACTAGGAAAAGATATAAGGCTAGAAATAAAAGCAAGGGATCAAGTGTTAAAAAAGATGGTCTCTTATTATAAACGAAGAAGGAACAAGATTTCGTTTATAGATAGAGCTTCTCATGAAACACCAAGGAGGTAGGCCTCAAGAGGCTCCGGAGCATCTCCTATCGCCCTTGAGTGGACTCTCGCACCCCCCTCTTTTATGATTTAGAATTATGATTTAGAATTTAGAAAGAGCCTTCGAGGCAGCTAAAAGATTAATTGAATTTTCCTCGAAGAAGTGAGGCAATTGGTTGCACCACGTTTTTTTATCGCTGCCTGGAAATTATTCACAGGTTCTTAAAGCCTTTGTCCCAGCTCTAGAGCCAGCTTCCCCGAAGTCAATTAAAAAATCATTGAGAGTTTACAGAAAATGATTTTGAAAAAAACTCACTCCCCCTAGGCCTTTTACCCTTCTCAAAATCAAAATAGAGCCTTAAAAATAAAGTGGATCCACCCTTCCTGAGCTAGCCCTCCACTTCAAAAGCTGGTGCGCATCGCAAGCACGAAGTTGCGGCAGGGACCGGAAATTCCCGAGCTATAAGGCCTGTAGCGCCTGTCAGTAATATTCTCAACTCCTGCTGTGAGGCTTACCTGAGACGATAAACGATACATGACCTTAAAGTTCAGGGTATACCAGCCTGGAGCATAGGTCCGACCTTGATCGTCTAAGGCGTAGATTTCGGTTTTTCCTTTTTCTTCTTCCGGCATATCCTTATGCTTCTTTCCTTTCTGATAAATGAGCGCCAGCTCTAAGTTTAATCGTTCACTCGAATAGAGCAAACGGGTCTGTCCGAACAAGGGAGGTGCATGCCGTGAGGGACTTCTTGAGCCATCATCAAGCTCTTCCTCGCCTTTCTGATAATTTAAATCAGAAATCAAATCGAAACTGGCGGGAAGCTTCGCTTCTACGCCAATTTGAACCCCATGCACATTAGCCACAGCCGCATTCTGGATAGCCTGCACCCGGCTCAAAACGCCTTCATACATGATATATTCAAGACCATTGAGGGTATAATCGCGGCGCACCAGGGCATTTTGAAGTGAGGTGTAATAGGCACTGAGATCGATCTTCATAAAATCTCCAAAGACCTTGGTCAAATTTAAATCAGCACTATATGCATATTCGGCCTCTAGGTCCGGATTCGGGACAGTCACTTTGCCCGGCTCAGAGTCAAACACCTTTCCCATATCATCCACATTGGGCGCCCTAAAAGCAGTGGCTAAATTCGCTGTAAAAAGCCAAGAGGTGGAGGGCTCAAAGACGACTCCAATGCTTCCAGTAAGCGCTCCTTGGTCAAGGTAGGCTGAGGTAAAGGGAAAAGGATAGAAGGTGGTATCAAATTTGGCGTCAATGATGAAGCGGCTATAGCGAAAGCCTGCCTGAAGCAGGAATTTCTCTGAAAAACGTCGGTGACCCATAAGGTAAAACCCGCCTGCCTTCCATTTAGATTGGGGATAGCGGGAAGGACCTGGATAACGTATCTGGGTTACAATATTTTCATCGATGCCCGTGGAGGTGACGTAGTTGAACACATATTCTACTCCATAAAAAAGAGTACTCTTTAGACCAATCGATTTTAGCCCGTCAAGGTTAAGAGAATAGGCCTCCACCTCTTCAATGCGATTGTGTCTTTCAGAACTATTCAGCTCCCGGTCAATGCGGCTTTCTTCGAAGTGCTGTTGAGCCAAACGAAATGAGAACTTATCATAAATTGCTTTTGCATCTTCATGGGTGAGCTGGAAACTATTCATCATCCATTTTTGTGGTCCATATTCCCACTCAGCGTATCTCGGTAAACCTTTTCTGAGACGGGCATGGCGGTCATAACGACCATAAGGCGAGGTTTCGGAGTAATGAAAACTATATTGAAAATCCCACTTTGAATTGGGCTGGAAGCGAATTTTTTGCATCAGGTTCATCTGGGAATAGGCCGAAGGAATCTGGAGCTGAGGGTCTTCCTGAACTATGACTCGGTCACTGCCGTCAATTCGTTGCACGTAGAAGGGTTTGAGATATTCATCAGGACCGTGGCTCCCCTGGCGTAAATGGTCAAAATCAAAGTAGCTGATGCTCGAAACAAGAGCCCATTTTCTCCAGCCCAAATTGACGTCAAAATGCCCAGTTTTTTCTTCGTTGGCGGAAGAAAAGCGAACAACTGCCTGACCGGTGACTAGTGGTTCTTCTCTCAACGAAAATTTTGGAGTTATAGTCTGAAAGCACATTACCCCGCCTATGGCATCGCTGCCGTAGACGAGAGAACCTGGCCCAAAAAAAACTTCAGAGCTCTCGAAAGTAAAAGGGTCAAGAGAAATGACCTGCTGAATATTACCTCCCCGGAAAATGGCATTATTCATTCTGACACCATCGACACTATACAGAAGGCGGTTGGTGGCAAAACCCCGGAACATCGGGCTTCCTCCAGCCTGCTGGCTCTTTTGGATAAAGACTTTTCCTGAAATACCCAAAAGGTCTGCCGCTGTCTGCGGGTTTTCTAAAGTCACCTGCAAGGGCGAGATGGTGAAAATCCTGATGGGAATTTCATCTGAAGTCTGCCGCCAACGCGAGGCAGACACCACAATTTCATGAACTTCAAAAGGAGCTGGGGCAAGAAGGACCTCAAAGCCAAGCTTTTCTAATTCAGCATAACTCAGAACTATAGATACATAGCCGAGCCGGCTGATGGTTATTTCGGAGACTCCTCTAAAGTCTGAAACATCAGCCAGCCCCTTCTCATTAGTGCTGACTGAAGCTTTGGGGACCTCACTTTTAATCTGAGCAAAGGGAACCGGCTCTCCAGTTTTCTGGTCTTTAACCTTAATGATTTGGGCTAAAGAGGCCGAGGTTAAAATTGAAATTAAGCCAATACTCATTATTATTTTTACTTTATTGCCCTTATTAATCGTCATCTTTCCTCCGCTTCTAAAGAGGTTATCCACCTCTTTCTAATTTTCCTAAGGTTTTTCAACCCTCTTGATAAGAATGCCAACCAGTATCCAGTGCAAGAGAAGATTAACTGGAAACCTGACTCTCCCTCGCTTAAAATTTCATGCTAATCAACGAGCGAGGAGGAGGGGTGGGATGTTGAAGGGTAAAGAAATAGTTGACTTTAAAGAGCGAAATATTAAGATTTGAGAATAAATAAGGAGCGGAAAAAACTAAATCGGGAGAAAGAAAAAATAACCAAATTTTGGCAGTCGAGGTTGACCCTTGCTGCCAGGTAAATGACTTGCCTCTATATTTAAGAGAGCTAAAAACAACCTCTTTAATTTCTCTCTCCAGCTCGGTTTCTTCCCTGTCAGGCAAACACCAGAATAAAACCTTATCGTTTTCGATGGTCGAATCAACAACATCATATAATTCATGGTTAAATTCAAACTCCCGGATAGTTCTCCATTTCAATTTCTCCCTAACCTCTTCCAGGGTGAATTCAAGAAGGAGAAGAATCTCTCTCTCTAGGCCACGATTAATCTCTTCTGTTACTTCTCTTCTAACCCTCTCTTGGCGATATTTTAAAAAAAAGAATTTGAAGAGGTCGGCGTCTAATATAAGGAAAAAAGAAATCAAGAGGAGGAAAAGATAAAATAAGAAAAATAAACTGGACGACCCCTTTTTCTTGATCTTCATCAAAGCCTTTCCGGTCACCGCTCCAAGATAATAATATTTTATTATTTCTTTGTTTTTAAGCAAATTCTTTATCTATTTCTAAGCTTAAAAACCTTCTCTTAGCCCAACTTCTCGCAGAAAGATGGTCCGCTTTTTTAACCCTCTCGATCTCCATGGAGAATAGGAAAAACAATTCTTTTTTCAGCATCCCTCAACATAAAATCTATTCAGCTTTCTATTAAGACCAAGAGAATTTAAAGATGCTCAAGAGTTGAGTCCTGTGCTTTTCTGCTGCGCCTAGATTCCAGATGCTCTATTTTTAGTCTTTAACCAATCCTGAAATATCCTTAAGTTTTTTAAATCATCGCTAAGGGAGCTAAAGCCCACTGAAGAGAGACTCTTTGATGCCAAGGCCTTAACCACTAATCATGAATAGACAGCTTTTCAACTTCACCCTGGCTTAAAGGGAAAATTGCTCTTTAGAGTTAGGAAGATAACCCTCCTTTCGAGAGTTTTACAAGACAGGAAATTCCTTTTCTTCTTGTTATCCAAGTGAGTCTCATTCCATTTCCCCTTTGACACTTTCTTAAAAAGTTAGAACCCACCTGCGGAAAGATTAGGGAAAATAGAAAACCCTTCTCTAGGACAAAAAAACTCACAAGCTACGGAGCCCATAAAAAACTTGAAATTAGCATGCCTTATCTTCGTCCCAGAGAAAATCATGAAAAATAACTAACCGAAGCCTGAAGGACCATTCTCTCTCTCCTTGCAATTGAGATGAAGGTGAGGGTTCATCTTCTCTCTGAAGAGCAGGATTTAGGCCCCTACTCTAAATCGAAGCCCTTTACTCTAGTCAGCCTTGAAGCATTAGGATCCAAACTGAATCTCTTTTAATCATTTGAAGTTAAAAAAGAGAGCCAGTCTTTCCATTTCTTGAGAAAATTCTTTTACTTCCAAGACGCCCGCTTAGAAAGAGCCTTAAACATGAGTCCATCTCATCTTTCGAGTTCCAAGCTCATAATAAGGAAGAAAATACTTATGTAAAATATGGTAAGGAATTAATCCAGCCTTTCCACAAGCTCGACGCGGCGATTTAGCTTTCTCCCTTCCTCGGTCTTGTTAGTACTCACAGGAGAAAGAGGCCCAACCCCCTGGGGTTTTAAACGACTCGCTTCAATTTTGTATCGCTCGACAAGGGCATTGACTACAGATTTAGCCCGCCTTAGCGAAAGATCCAGGTTATGCTCTAAGGTGCCTGTCATGTCTGTGTGTCCCACCACAAATACTTTGAGCTTAAGATTATTCTTGAGCATCTCAGCAATGGCTTTCAGCGTTTCCTCAGATTCAGGTCTTATGACATCTGAATCAAAGTCGAAATAAATTCCATAAACAGAAGCATGCCCCGTGGCTTCGATGTCTGAAGCTAATGCCTTCGGGTCAGCGACAATCTCCTGTTCGAGTTCTGTCTCCTCTACAATGGTTAAATCATAATGCTTGCTGTTGTTCGAGATATCCACCATAATCCAGTAAGTTCTCCCTCCTTTCTCGAGCTTCAAATAAACATCATCCCTTTCTTCCCTGATTACAACGCCGCCTATTTTTTTGATTGCATTTTCAAAATTACGGATTATTTTTAACTCCCCTGGCATTGGGAAATCATCTTTCAGCCAGTAGGAAATCCTGGTGACTTTTCCCTCGAGTTCAACATAGTTTCCCTCTTTATCAAGGAAATCATCCACTCTGTCGTACTCTTTTTCCTCACAATCACTTATATAAAAATTGGGAAATCTCGTCAGTAAAGGATGGTCCCTACAGCCTTCCTCATCTTCCTGTCCAAAAACGGGAAACATAAGCGGAAAGAATAAAAATAAAAAAATGAAAATTGACCTTGAAACCTTTCTTCTCATCGGATCTTCCTCCCTTTCATTTTTTATTTATATCATAAATTTTCTAAAAATAAAGCTTTTTTTCCGAATATTCGGATAAAGCCTAACTGATGCGAAAAATCGTATAATCGATGAGGGCAATACCCCTCTGGGCCCATCAGGACGGATTTTCAGCCCCAAATATGACAAGAGGCGCTGTGAGTATCGGCCTTATCCTTGGTCTTGTTAGGCCGAAATCCTGGTTTGACGAGACTCCGGCCTGAGAAGACAGAAGATCAGAAGGAGAATGTTGGCTCAAGCCGCAGCTCGACTGGGGCCAACTGAATCAGCTAGTAGATGCGATGAAACGTCTCCACATAGCGGTAATGGACGGAAAGTCGAAGAACGGTCCGGCGGGCGTGACGCACTACCACACCAGCAATATTGATCAACCTGAAGCGCAACTGTTTGATCCGCAGCCACCACCACGAGCGGTCCAGATGGACATACTTGAAGAGCTCGACCAAGTTATAGGCCAGAAGCTGGAGTTGAAAGAAGACGGCATTGGCCAGAAAGTGTTCCGAGAGGATATGTTCGAGGGCATACCCTTCCTTGAGCTCTCGGATGACGTTCTCTGCTTCGCCACGCTTGCGGTAGAAGCGGACCACCTTATGAGTCGACCAGTCGGTGTTGGTGAGGTAGAGGCGAGAGCTGTACTCCAACTCGGGGAAGAGAGCTCGCTGGTTGTTTCGTTTGCGCACCACGACCAGCCGGTAGATTGCTCCCTCTTTCTCCGGACCAACAAAATTGAGGCCTTCTCCAACTTCCTCGTTGACCTGGCTTCCCCGGAGTCTTCCCCAGTGTTCTATCCCCTGGATTATCTGGAAGATAGCCTCCGACTCCCGCCTCCCCCAATGACAAACCCGATTGCGTTCTGGTCACAGTAGCCCATGAGCCGATGTTTATAACCGGCGGAGTCCGAGTGGAGCAAGAGCTCGACCCGGGGGAAATCTTTCCGCAGAGAGCGATGGATTTTACGCGCCAGACTCAGGTTGCGTGACTGAGGCGCCAAACTCATCCCGCCAGCCCGCAGCATCCACAACAAAGGATTGAACCCCGGAAGCCCTCATAAGTCCGCTCGACAATCCGTACCCCGCTTTCCACTAGCGTCGAGTCCAGATCCAGGATAACACGCCGGACCTTGCGGGCCCGAAACGCTCGTACCGCCACGCGCATCGTGCACTCGGCCAGCCGATTGATGTCCCGCCGTCTGAACCGCCGAGCCAACTCAGAAAGCGTGTTCGGCCGGGGAACTCCCCTTATCCGTAAAAGAGCGAGGCAAGCCCTGATCAGCACGCAAAACGTCAATATCTGAAAGCCTATCGCCTCCCTTGATGACCATCTGCAGAAATGACAGCACCTTGGCTGAAACCGAATACCATTGCCGTCTGAGCTTGAGATGAGAAAAACTCTGGTCGAGTTGCTTGCCCAAGCCGATGTCTTTAGCGAAGGTCATGAGCAGAGCGAGGCCGCTGGAGGCCGTAGCCTTGGTGCGATGAAGGGAACCGAGTTTGAAATTTTGGATATTCTGACGTATCATGAAGGCACCTCCAGGGGTTTCACCCGGAGGGTGAAATCTCCAGAATTTTTTTCATCGCCTCTATTTTACCAGCCTTCTGGGGAAATAGAGGCTTCTTTTTTTACCCGGAGAAAAAATTAAGGCCTGTTATCTGAATATTTGGGAGGCAATTCGCCTCCTTGACATCGGGTAAGACCATGACTTATCATCCCCAAAGATGTGGCAGTTAGAAAATAGTGCCCAGATGTTTATCCTATAAGTTGAGGGAAAAAAGCAAGAATCTTACTTTCATGCTTTCTATTTTTTTGATAAAGAGCTTATTCGTTAAATTAGGAAAGATGCGCATGAAAAGCCTTGAAAAGGAATCACTACCATGAAAAATCTTAAGGCAGACTCAGAAAACAATTTTTCTCTCCTGCGTTTTTTTTATTCTATGCTTATCGCCCTGATACTCTGCCTCGCCTACAATCCATTCACTTTTCTTCCTGCGGCTTCAGAAGATTGTGGAGAATGCCCGAATCCTCTAGTTGAAATGAAGAACTTAAAAACTGGAGACATAAACTCAATAGCTGATCTCTTTGAACAATTAACCAATGAATATTATGGCTGGAAAGAGGAAGAGGGCATCTCTGTGAGTGAAGAACTTGCAAGGGGATTTAACTTCTTAGAATTCAAGAAAGAAAACCCCTGTGCAAACATGTATTATACCGAAATGAGGCAGACAGGAGAAAAAGAGGAAGAAATCCGCCATGGACCTAAAGGGGGAAGGGCTAAATACTACATCCAGTCCACCTTGAATATGACCAAGGCCCAACTAGGAGAAATGACTCAGGGCATCCACCAAACTTTTGATGTCAAGGGGAATGTGATTTCTGAAAAAGAAGATTATCTTCCCAAGATGGGGACGGTTCATATCCATCATGAGCTTATTTGTTTAAAGAACAATGAAACCTATGATGCTGGAGATTTAAGAATAGATTGGCTTCCTGAGCCCCCGGCTAACGAAGCTTACTTTGGTCGGGGAAAAGATGCCGATGGCTATATTGTCGGACTTTTCAGCAAAGGAAGTATTGCGGGAATGCCGATAAAATTAAGCCGTGGTGATGTTGGCAAGACGATTCGAAACAAGGAAACTCCTTCTTCTTTCTCTCTGGATGTGGAGGAAGAGCCTCTTTATCCCCCCTATTATCAGTTAAAAATCCATACAATTCGTAATCTTCTCAGAGAGAGTCTACCTCACAATATCTTTGTCGCTATAAGAGTTAAATACGGAAAAATTGAAGGAGGGCAAGAGATTCAAGGCTGGAAAGTATTTCCTACAGATGGAGGTGAAATTAAGAGGCCGATTCTTTACCGTGTTCCTGATTGCCCCCAGACAAAACAGGACATTTTGGAGATGGCTGCCTACTGCGACTGGCACGCGGGCGAGGCGCTTGTCGGCAAGCCGCAAGCTTCCCAAAAGATTCATATTCCCGAATGTTTTAATCTCACTCTTTTCCTCAGCAATACGGATTACAACCTGCATGAAGAGGAGACAGATTTCAGCCAACCAAACAGCTATTCTTTGCGAAGCAAAGAAACATCCGAACAGTGTTTTGAAGTCTCTGCCTTTATTACCTTTAAAAAAGAGCCCAAATTCATTTCCCATCTCTCCAAAGATCTCATTCAATATGTTTATGAGGTTGAATCCTGGGAGATAGGCTCTCAAAATATTTTTTATCGCGGTCAAAAAGATGAAGTTGAGAGCTCAGCCTACGGTATAATTCATGAGCTCCATAGTTGGAGCAGGCACAATACTTCGATTCAGAGACTCAAATTGCTGGGAGATGGAGAATTAATCTTCACCTACGACAGAAAGAATGAAAAGATAGTTGAACTAAAAGAGATTCCTGCCTTCGAAGCTTATGTCAAGTCGGTAGAGGATTATCATTCAATGTCTTTCACTCCGGAAAGAGGCTGGACTTCGGATGATAAAATCTACCACGAGGAAAAATACTTAGGTTTCATTGGAGAGAGTATTAAAACCCAGAGCATTAGCGGCGATGGGAAAACATCACTTATCGGAGAGGCGCGCAAGGAAAAAATAACTCCACCTGGTCCGTGTATTCCGCAAGTTGACGTGCTTTGGCAAAAATGTTGGGGAAGAGACTTAGAAGTCATGCGCTGGGAATTGCGAAAGCGGTAAAGATTTCAATCCCTGAAGTAGACCAACCTAAACTCAGCTTAAGACTCTCCATCTTTTTCCTTCAGCAGAGAGGAGCCTCTATTCCTCACTTCTTCTAGAGAAAAAAATTGTCCTTTTCTCAACCTCGCGAGAGGTTCCTCAAGTGGCTCACTCGATGGAAGCCCGAGTTTTTCAGCAGTTTTTCGAGCCTGAATCCTGAATACCTGTCATCTTTTCTAAATCATAAAGCGTCATCTGAGCGTGGATAAGAATTGCGAATTGGTCTTTTCTCTTGAATCCTCGCGTCAATCTTTCCTCTGATTTTTCCTCATCCTCCTCGAGGAAGTGCTCCGCTGGCTCTTCTTGATCTTTTCTTCGTTAACCTTCTTCTTGTTAATTCCCTCATTCTCTTGCCCCGCCTCTTTCTCAGCAGAAGATTCACTTTTCTTCTTCAGTCTAGCCACTGCGTCTCTCACTTCCTTGAGTGTGAAGGGGAATTTTTTTCTTAATTGTCCAAGAGTTTCATCAAGGTTGACATCTGCAGAAAGACCCAAGACCCTTGCGATTTTGGCTGCCGAAATTCCCGTGGCTCTTTCTACCTCGCGGAGCGTCATTTGACCATTAATAAGGAGAGGAGAGGTAGGTTCTTCTCTAAGAACCTCGGCTCTGTGTTCTCTTCCTGCTCTCCCTCCGTAATCATTGGAGGTGCGAAGTGCCTTCGGATAGAGGGCCCAGAAAATAAAAAGAACTAAGAAAGAAGCGAGAGGAGTGAGAATGAGAGCTGTTGTCCAGCCTCTTTTGAAAAGCACTCGAGCTTTCCCCTTAATCCAGCTCCAATGTAGGATAAGGTGAATGATAACCACGACAACAAAGCCTATCGAAAGATAAAAGTGAACATTTCCCCACTCGTGGCGGTGGAGACCCAGAAAATATTTGGCGCTCTCGGAAGCACCTGATCCTTTGGGAATGACCAATCCCATAAGAAAGCCGATGAATGCGATTCCCCCTAGAAAGATAAAAAGAAGAGTATCCACAAGATAATTCCAATCTATTCTCTTCATTTTCTCAGCCCTCCTCGGTTAGTAAGGAAGATAGAGTCTGCCACATCCTTTTTATTTCCTCTGTAGCAGAATTTTCGGAGAATTCAGTCGCCGGAATCCCCTGAACTAGGGATTGGATAACCGACTCACTGAAAGGAATCTTTCCCACAAGCGGAACTGAGTTTTTCTCACACCATTCTTCGATTTGGCCTGTCATCCTGTGGTTGAGGTCGAATTTATTAATACAGCAGGCAGGTTGCGCCCTGAAATGCCTGGTCACACTGATGACTCTTTCCATGTCATGAATCCCTGAAAGAGTGGGTTCCGTAACCACCAAGACAAGATCAGCACCCGATAAGGAAGCTATCACCGGACAGCCTATTCCCGGAGGTCCGTCAATGATAACTAATTCCAGTGCTTCTCTTTCGGCAATCTCCCTTGCTTTTTTGCGCAATTCGGTAACCAGTTTACCAGAGTTTCCCTCTCCTATTCCAAGACGGGCATGGACAAAAGGACCGTATTTTGTTGAAGAAACGAACCATTTGCCCGAAATTGTATTCTCCATTTGGATGGCTCCAACAGGACAGACAAAGGAGCAGACACCACACCCTTCGCAGGAAATCGGGTCGACCCTGACTTTCCTGTCCATCTTATCAAATATGGCTGAGAAGCGGCAAACCTCAAGGCACATTCCGCAGCCAGTACATGCCTCAAGGTCGACTCTAGCCTTTTTCCCTCCAATAAAGTAATGCTCTTCTTGAATTTGTGGATGAAGGAGAAGATAAAGATTAGCCGCATCCACATCGCAGTCAACGAGGATCTTTTTCTGGGCGAGCGCGGCAAAAGCAGCTGAGATGACTGTTTTTCCCGTTCCCCCCTTGCCGCTAATTAGTGCGAGCTCCTTCATTTTGTCAATTCCTGAATCTTGATCCAGAGTTCAATAAATCTCTCCTTGTAGGCAGGTTTTGCCACAACAAGCGCCGTGCCTTCAGAATAGGAGACAGCAATCTCCCGCTTGAAAGGCAAAGTCATCAATAACGGAATATTCTCTTTTTGACAATAATCTTCCACTCCGCTCTCTCCGACCCCAGCCCTGTTAATAACCACCCCGAAAGAAATATCCATTTCTCTTAGAGTCTCAACCGAGAGCTTGAGGTCATTCAAGCCAAAAGGGGTGGGCTCTGTGACCAGAAGAGAAAAGTCACTTCCTTTAACTGCCTCTACCATCGGGCAGGATGTTCCGGGAGGAACGTCGATTATCACTGACTTCTTCAAATTTAGGTATTTTTTTATCTCTCTAATCAACGGCGGGGACATAGCCTGGCCTATGTCCAGTTTTCCATGGATGAATTCAATCTCATTGGAGGAGCCAAACTCGACCACTCCTATCCTCTGGCCCCTCTCTTCGATCGCCTTTTCGGGGCAGAGGAGACTGCATCCTCCACAACCATGACAGAGCTCAGGGAAGACAAGAACACTATCTTTCAAAACAGCTAAGGCATGGTAAGCACAGATTTGGGCGCATTTGCCACAATGAGTGCATTTCTCTTCGATAATCTGCGGCACAGGAATCGACACCTCTCTCTTTGTGAAGAAGTGAGGCTTTAGGAAGAAATGGGCATTGGGTTCTTCGACATCACAGTCTAAAAACTGGAGATCTTGATCTTCACCCAAGCTGAGTGCAAGGTTGACCGCGATGGTGGTTTTCCCTGTTCCACCTTTCCCGCTTGCTACCGAAAGAATCACTGGATCACGATCTCCTTCCCCACACCTATCCTTATAAAACCATCTTGATATTCTTCACTGAAAAGCCGTCTGGCTTCCTCTCCCGAACAATGGGCTGGTCCAACTTTTTGAACACCAAAGAAGAGAAATTTGGCGATAATGTCTCTGATTTCTGCTTCGGAAAACCCGGCTAGATGAAAACCTCCGAAAACAAGGTAGATATTTTTCTTGAATGATTCTTTCACACTGACCAAGATATTAGTAATTCTGGGGTGGGCGCAGCCTGTGACAATCACAAGCCCCTTTTCTGTATCCAAGACCAATGACTGCTCTTTGATCCAACCTTCTATCACCCCTGAAGTCGAGGCACCTTTACAGATTTCCCGAGAGTGATCCACCTCCACTACTTTTGCTCCTTTCTTCCGGATTTCCTCTTTAAAATCAGCAGGGAAAAAATAAGGTAACCAGACCTCAATCGCTTGATTTCGGGAAAGAAGTTCTGCTAGCCCACCAGTATGATCGCGATGAATATGGGAAAGTAAAACGATTTGGATTTTTTCAGGATTGATGCCAAGTTTTTCCATGTTGGATAGTAAAATCTCGCCTCTCGCTCCGCTATCAAAGAGAATAGACTTCTCCAAGCCCTGGATAAGACAAGAAAACCCCCAGTCGGTCTTGAGCCTCTCATCATAGGGATTGTTATCATAGACAATGGTTGCTCGAAGAGATGATTTGCTATTCATCGCCACTTCTCCAGGAAAAAGATTTACCACAACCAAGAGAAGAAAAAAGAGAACAAACATTTTCATTGACCGCATTAGTTTTTCCTGTCTCAGATATGCTTAATCCCTTCGACAGACTCTGCTATTTGAGCAGGGAGGTGTATTGCATCTTTCATCTCTTCCGCAGCAAGTCTTACCTTTAGGCGAGTGCTCTCCGATGAGAATAGTTGCGGGTGATGAGATTATCTTCCTTAGATTTTCGCTCTTACAGTGAACACAGCAGAGAATTTGATTAGAGTTTTTTAATTGGACCAGGGCTTCGGTAACCTTTCCGCAATCCTGGCACTTGTATTCATAGATTGGCATTCCACGCTCCTCTTAAGCTCGAATGCTTATTTCTTTGTTTTTTCCAAGGACTTGATTCTTTCTGAAATTTTCTCAATCTGTTTCTTGAGAAATTCAGCCTGTTCTTTCAAAACCTCAATCTCCTGCGTTGGTGATAATAGAGTCTCATTTACTCTTGAAGGTGGCGCACCTTTTTCCAGGTGTAAAGGATAGCAACCCTTTCTCAATCTTCCACCAGAGCCTCTTCCCCTTCCCATGCCTCGACTCATACCCTGTCCTCTCGCTCTTCCTATGCCTCGATTCATGCCGAAGGCAGAATATGAGCCACTTAACCCTCCACCCATTCCAAAGTGAGGAGAAACATTCGATTGAGTGGAGGGTTTTAATTGACCGGATGTGTAATCCAGGGCAGCCTGCTCGACTGTCCCTTTAACTCCAAGGACGACTTCAACTCCTGCATTACTGAGCACCTGAAAAGCATTGGGCCCACAACTTCCGGTGAGGACAGCTTTAGCTCCTTTCTTTACGATCAATTGAGCGGACTGGATACCCGCTCCGCTTGCAGAAACTGCATAAGGATTCTCGACAACTTCAAATTCCCTCGTTTCAGGGTCAAGGAAGATGATGTATGCTGACCTTCCGAAGCGGGGGTCGACTGGACTGGAGAGGGAAGCCCCCGACGCTGAGACGGCAATTCTCATTTTTTCTCTTTTTCTCTCTTCTTCAGTTCCTCAAGCCTCTGTCTGATTTGAGTCAGCTGCTGTTCAAGGAACTCAGCCTGGCCTTCGAGAAAATCTCTCTCTTCTTTCTCTGTAAGAAACCAGGGAGAGGGGAAATAAGGGTAGCTCCAAAAAGGATATCCTCTTCCCATTAAAAAGGCGATATAGGGAAATACATACCAGCCTAAAGGTCCCATTCCCAATGGCATTTTTTACCTCCTTTTTCTAGAACGGATTCAATTATTTGAGTTATTCTTTTTGGTCGCCTTGCTTGGGCATTGAAGGAGAATAGGGATGAGAGGGAAATCCCATCCCGTAAGGAAGGCCATAGGGGGAATAAAATCCATAAGGAAAAGCCCAGGGATAGGGGAAACTCAAGAATGGATAGAAACCCGCCCTGCGCCAGCCTCTTCCTCTACCAAAGCCTCTGCCCAAGCCTCTTGCGAACCCCATTCCTCGACCGAATCCAAAGCCTGGGTTCATGAAACCGGGGACAGGAAATCCTGCGCAAAAGCCTAATCCCCGACCTGTCATGGGGCCAAATCCCCATGGTCCTGTTCTGTCACCAAGTGGCATTTTCAACCTCCAATTTATAAAGTAAGAAAAAAATGGTCTTAAATTTTTCTTTAATCTCATCTAAATTCAAACATCTATATGATAATGATAACCATTATCAATAATAATTTAAGCCAAAACATTTTCTTTGTCAAGTAAGAAATATTCTCAGCCAGATCTTTATCAAAGATTCTTCGCTCTCTCCACAAATACCTGAGATTATCAAGATCCAGCCATCTATGCTTTATCATAATTAAGTCTTTTCTTTGAAGTTTTTATTCTCTCCGCTTCTGGTAAATAAAGGGCAGAAACATGGCTTTAGAGACTTGAGGTGTAAACTTTCATATTAGAAAACTCATGGTTTTCAGGAATTTCTTGCTTGAACAGACCATGCTTCTTTAATCGAAAGGATATTCTGACTCAACTCTCCTTAACCTCTAACTCCCTGGGAAGGTTGTCTTTATACAGAAAAGATTTTATTTCCTTCTTATAAAACCTTATAAATCTCATTAATACACTTTTAGAGAGCCTTTTTATGTAAGCCTACGATAAATAAAAGGCCAGGTTCAAAATGACTCAGGGATAACTTCACCAAATTGACTGAGAGCACTCTGTTTAGAGGCAGAGCAAAGAAAGACCCGCATCATGGATCTCCATCTCTTTCTCTTCTTTCTCGAATCATATCCGAAAACTTTTAACTCAAAGTGATTTTTTTCACTCTTTAATTTTAAATGAATACGTCTTCCTCCCCTTCTTGATGAATCGAAAAAGACCTTTCCCAGTTAAGCCAGAAATTATTTCATCTTCTCTTAGGTGATGATCTCTCACGGAAAGAATGCCTGTCGGTTTCAAAATTCTGTACAATTCCTCAAGAACTAGATCGGGCTGCTTAAGCTCATGGAAGACATCATAAAGGAGAATAACATCAAGAAATCGCTCGGGCAGCCCCGTCTGACAATCTGACCTAATGATGATGACATTAGACAGACGCCTCTTAGCCCTAAGCCTCTCAACCCTCTGGATGGCAACCGGATGAACATCCAGCGCATAAACTCTGCCCGCGGAGCCAACCATTTTCGTCAGGGGAATAATGTAACTTCCCGGACCACAACCAAAATCGAGGACTGTAGAACCTTGTCTAATCTCTGCTTCCTTGAGAATGAACTTCCTTGGCAAAAAAAAATCACGAAATTTGTAGAAGAAAACCATGAGCCTGAAGTGAAGAGCATCCTTCTCATAAGCTTCCTTTCTCTTCATTTAATTACCTCCTTATCACACCTATCCTGAGCAAATAATGATCTCCATGCCTTCTCCATCTCTGCGTTGCTCTCTGCCAAAAAAAATTTGAGTCAAAGATCAGTTTTCCTTCGTCAAGCACTTTTCCTCCTGAAGGAAGACATGCCAAGAAAAAAGGATTTTCTCTCGTACTCAACTCTTAAAATTATGGCAACCAAGAGATTAATTCTGGCTCATACTAAAACTTCGCCCTCTTTTCCCTATCCCGAATATAATTTCCTGGAGATGGACGATGAAAGTTTCAAGCCCGCGTCATTTTGCTTCCGCATTTTGGGCAAGTCATCTCGTAGCAAGGAACTCCTCTTCGATGCGGTGTAGTGACTCCGCAGGAGGGACAAACACACGAGCCACCAGGTCCAGCTCCCCTTCTTCCTCTTTGACCCATTCCGCCTCCCCTTCCCCTGCCCATTTCTTGTCCTTTTCGTTGCATTTATTCCTCCTTCAATTTTAAGACATCATGATAGCCCTATCTTCTTTCATTAAATCAGAAGCAAGCTACCTCATGTTCATGTTTTTCCAGAACGAAAGCTTTTCATGTAATTCCATATACTTAAGCGGGATGGGATGAGTGACAATTATGACAGGAACTCCGTGCCACCTTTCGATGAACTCCTTAAAATTAGGGATATGCAGACAAGGAGCATAGCCAACGACCAAGCCAATAGCTAGGTTGATGACCTCTACTCCGTTTTTGATCATCTCTTCAGGTACATATCCAACATTTCCTCCTCAACATCCACCACAGTAGGAGTAACCTACGACCTCGAGCGCTTCATCTTTTGGATAGATAACAAAACCACCTACCCCCTTACGAAGAGCATGGAAGCATTTACCGTCACCGCAAGATTGACGACGAGCGCAGATGATGCCGATTTTTTCATCCCTTTTTCCTTTATTCTTAATTTTTATGAGCGTTCAGGATTTTATCTACAATTTCTCGAAAGGCTTTCGAAGCTTCTGAATCAGGCTGACTGATGGCAAACGGCTTTCCCTCATCTCCAGAGAGAACGATCTGCGGGTCAATCGGAATTCTCCCCAGAAAAGGAACGTTTAGCTCCCTCGCTGCCCTTTCACCACCGCCAATTTTGAAAAGGTCAATCCGCTTCCCGCAATGGGGACAGACCATTCCACTCATGTTTTCGATGACGCCCAGAATTTTGAGATTGAGTTTCAAGGCAAAGACGATAGCCTTCCTGGAATCGAGGACAGAGACATCCTGGGGTGTGGTAACGATGATTGCTCCTGTGGCAGGAATTAGCTGAGCCACAGAGAGCGGCTCATCCCCAGTCCCTGGCGGAGAATCGATAATCAGCCAGTCAAGCTCTCCCCAGTCGACATCCCCTAAAAATTGCTGAATCGCTTTCATCTTCATTGGCCCTCGCCAGATAACCGGAAGGTCAGGACTCTGGAGGAGAAAAGACATGGAGAGAAGCTTTAGGTTTTCGTTAACTTCTACAGGCTTAATCACTTCTGGGGAAAACTCTAAAGTTCTGTTCTCAACTCCTAACATCTTAGCTAGGTTGGGCCCATGAATATCGACATCGAGAAGTCCGACTTTTTTCGCTCTCTGGGAAATGAGAGCTGCCAGGTTGGCGGCGACTGTGCTCTTCCCAACTCCTCCCTTGCCACTAAAAACAAGAACCCTGTTTTTTATCCTGGCCAGTGCCCGCGAAATTTTTGCTTCTTCCTCTTTCAAGCTCATGGCTTATCTCCTCTTTAACCATTCTATCGCTTCGCGGATGGTACACCCTTCTACAGTAATGACCCTCACTGAAGCTGAGTCCAGCAGCCGGTGGGCATTGGGCCCAACTTTTCCCGTTAAAACAGCAGCAACGCCCCTTTCGACGACAAACTGGGCAGATTGAATCCCCGCTCCGTGAGCAATGTTAACTGAAGGATTTTCAAAGGCTTCGAACTCCATCGTTTGCGGATCGACGATGAGGAAATAGCGCGCACGCCCAAAATTAGGGTCAATCTCCGAATCAAGGCTCTTCCCTTTGGCCGTGACGCAAATCCTTCCGCCTCCAACCTCAAGCCTTTCTTGAGGAGAATGGTTTTGATGACAGGGATGGTCAGGGAAACTTACTTTGTCATGATCGCATAAATCTTTTCCTGCGTCGAGCTCTTGGCGAATGAATTTCTGGATGACTTCGTCGATTTCTCCCTGCACTCCTGTTAAGGTCTGAATATTCTTTTCAGCAAAGAGAGCCTGAGCACGAGGCCCCATTCCCCCGGCAATGATCACATTAACTCCTCGCTCAAAAAGATAATGGGGCAGAAATCCAGGTGAATGTCCTGGATTAGGGATTTCCTCCCTCTTGATTACCTTTCCTTCTTCGATTTCAAGAAGAGTATATGATGGGCAGCGGCCAAAGTGAGCCGAAACATATCCATTGTCAGTGGCTATAGCAACTTTCATTTTTCCTCTCTTTCCTTTTCTCTTTCGAGCTCCTTTATTCTTTGCTCGATAACATCTAGTTCCCCCTTGAGCCAGCGAGCTTCTGCTCGAAGGAAATCAAGCTCTTTCTCTTGAGTTACCTCTGCTGCTCCCCAGGGGTCGAAAGGTGTGGGAAAGCCAGGCATGTGGAACCCGGGAGCAGGTGAAAAGGGGATTTGCCCCTGAGACCAGGCATAGTCCATTTGAGGCATAGGCCATGTCCCGAACATCAGATAATGAGCGCAGGGACCGAGCCCTGAAGGACTTCTCCCTAACCACCCAGGAGAGTATCCAAAGCGCATCCAGCCCGGTAAACCCGAGAATTGATACATCACTCTCTGTCTTTTTCTCATTTGTTCACCTCCTATATCTTTCAATCAGGCTGTCTTTCTGCAATTCTCGCAAAGACCCAAAAATTCTATTTTTTTATCTGTGATCAAAAAATTATGTCTTTTTTCCAGGAACTTAGCCATCTTTTTCACCATGTCCAGTTCTTCTTCAAGGAAATCTCGCGAATCAACTATCCTACCGCAACTCGTACAGATTAGATGATGGTGATAATCTTGACCTTCGACCCTTTTTAGCTCATAACGGCTTTGACCATCTGGTCCTGATATCTTATGCACAACCCCAAGCCTTCGCAATAAATCCAGGGTGCGATAGATTGTTGTCAACCCGATACCTGGATAAAGGGGATAGACCGCTGCATATATCTCCTTTGCACTCAGATGATGAGCGCTTTGACTGAGTAGATTAAGGATGACCTCGCGAGGAATTGTCCACCGCGAGCAATTTGTGCGCAACCTGTGTCGCCAACGGAATGGCCCTGGCACTAAATTCTCCTTTGAATGATAATGATAACCATTTTCAATTATAAATTTAGAGCATCTTTTCTTTTTTGTCAACCATTAAATATTTTTAATTGCTTTTTAAACTTTAGAGAAAGATGCATTTTTTGCTAAGAAGAAGGGAAAAAGGTAAATTCTGAAGAAATAAACATTTTTTTAGAGCGGTTCTTCTTTTTTGGTAATGAGACTGATGAATTAAAAGTGCTAGAAATTATAGTTTTTCTATCGATAAAATAAAAAATAAATAATATTTTTATTTAAGATTGTTTTTTACTCTTTTTCTTCGCTTGCTTTTCTTTTTTCTTTTATTCTAATCACGAACATTAAAATTTCTGAGAAATTGGAGCTAAAGGAAAGAATTTTGGTAGAAGTCTTTGGCATTAAAACCGAAGGAGAGAATTTAAAAGAACCTGCAGAAAAAGGGCTTCGCTCAAGCCTTAAGCTTGGCCTTAATAAGAAATAAATCTAAAATGCACAGTAGAGTTCAGGATACAGAAATTAACTATCCTGATAGAGTCACCGTTGGAGCATTTAATCTAGCTTACGCCGAACTCTGGAGGCGAATTTTGGTTAGGTCTCCGCTTTTAGCAAGAGGATTTGGCCTGGCTACAATATTATCCAAAGAAGTACCCTTAAGTCTTTAAAAGTAAGGCTTACTTTTAGATTAAAGATTGCCAACTCCTTGAAATTCTTGCTTTCTTCTGAAACCCTCTGGTTCATTTCTGCCTCGGGTTCCCCAGGATGAGGGGTATGAAATCTGTGCGAGAAAGTAAGTCGAAGTAGAAACTCTCATTAATCCCTTAAAAATTGGCCTAACAAGCAGCCCGAAAAACTCGATTCGGCATTCATTTTTCCTGAGAGGTTAGGAGGAGTGAATGAGGAAGAGGCATTTCATGGATGGAGGCTCTCTTTCACTGAGTATTCACAAATTCTTCAAGTATGGCTCCAAACAGCTGAAATTTCTCTTCAGGTCTGCACTTCCCTTTCCTTTTCAATTTGCTCTAGTTTAAATTAATAAAGGAAGATAAGCATGGTCACTTTCTTCCTATCTGGATTATGCGAGAGGAGTCAAAGCATGAGCTCAAGAAAACCCATCACTTATCATTTTATGCCTTTCTCTATGATCAGAGACTGAAGGTGAGGAAGAAATTTAGGAAAGAATAAATTCCTTAATTGCCGGTTTATCCCTTAATTTCAGCCCTTTTTCATCTTTACCCTTCATTTCGATTTATTCATATTTTCTCCTTAAAGAAGAGCCATCTTGACAGTCGCTTTAAAATGTCTATTTCCAATCTTGTTAACGATAATATTAAAATAAATTGAAATTTTTATTTTGTCGTTATAATTAAATGATTTCCTTAAATAATTTAAAATTATATATAGGGCATGAATGGATCGCGAACTTGCGGATTGGGCAAGAGAAAGAGCCTTTCGGGCAGCAGTGGGTCCAGTAAGCCTTGTTCATACAGTAAGAAAAAGGCTCAAAAGGCTTAAGGAAAAAGGGGAAATTCAGCTCGAATTTTTCCTTAAAAACTTAAACTCTTTCACTCATCTTGAAGGATGCCCTATCCAAAGCCCTCAGTCTTTAGTCGTGGTGGCTATTCCAAGACCTGCTCATATCATTAAAGTCGACATCAAGGGGGAAAAAAAGAAATTAATTTTTCCCCCAACCTATGTAAATTATTTAGATGTTTTTAATGAGACTCTCCTCGATTTCAAACATGAACTCGCAGGCAAAAAGTGGCAGGCCTCTCTCATCAATGCGCCTCTAAAATCGCTGGCTGTGGAACTTGGCCTTGCCGTTTATGGAAAAAACAATATTACCTACATCTCTGAATTTGGTAGCTATTTCCAGCTCGTTGGGATTGTTACCAACATTCCTCTTAAGAAAAAGAGCCTTAAAAAAGATGGTGAACTGCTGGGAAAAGAGCGAATAGCTGAAAGATGTGAATCTTGCCGAGCATGCTTCAAGGCCTGTCCTCTTCAGGCTATTCCCCAGGAAAGATTTCTCCTTCGGGCCGAAAGATGCTATGTCTCTTACTCTGAATCAGCGGAGAATATACCTCCAGGAATGAAGTCTCCCTCTCCTGAATGCATCATCGGTTGTCTCAAGTGCCAAGAAGTCTGTCCTCTGAATAAGAGCAAGTTCAAAGTCAAAGATACAGGTATATATCTTAGCCATGAGGAAACCGAGATTATCCTCAAAAATGTTCCTTTCTCTTCATCCCACCTTTCAAATCTTATCAAAGAAAAATTGAAGAGTCTGAGGCTTACAGAAAATTACGAGATCTATTACAGGAATCTGCGCCACCTTTTACAAGAACAATGTTCCCAAGTTGAAGATTAGTCAATAATAATCTTGCTCTTCATCTAAAAATAAGAGAATAAAAGCAACATCTTTTTTATCTATCTTGACTCATCCCTGAATGAGTAGACCCTGGATATCATAATAGCTCGATTAGGAGCAGAATTATTAACGCTAACCCTAATTCTTATCTAAAAAGCAATCTCTTCTTAATCATGGGAAACATTCTATTTTTTCGGCATTTTTTTCCTTAAAATTTCCCAAGGACTGTGGAGAGGATCCTGGCTCGAAACTCAGGAGAATTTCTGTAGTTAACGAGATTTCTTCTTTATTTAATCCGAGGAGAAATAATCCTTACGGGAATCTTGGGCCTACTTGAAAACCCGATTTTTAGGGACAAGATAGTATGAAGACATGAGACACTTGCGCCAGGAGTTTGAGAGAGACTCTCGTTTAAGAATCCTAACCTTAGGAGGTAGAAAAATGAATTATTTTATGCGTGACCATCATCGAAATCATAAGTACTCGAACATCCCTTGGCGCGATGAGAAAGGCGAGGCGCTGAAATCAGGAAAAGAAGACAAGCTACGGCAGGAGCTAAAGGGCTTTCTTCAAGGGGGCGGGGGATACAGGAGCAGTAATGGAGGCAAGAAGGTCAAGTCATACGATGGTTGATGTTTGGACAATTTTGGGATTGAGATAAAACTTATTAATCCCAAGGAAGTGAAAGAAACCGCCAAGGGCAAGATAAAGTCCGAATGAAGGACTCTAAGAAGATTGTCCATTTTTTCAGAAAGAATATATTCCTAAGTTGCAAACGCTATCCTTTAAGAATCGTACTTCGCAAAGGATGCTACATCAGAGGACCCTTTGAGGGGAAAAAGATAGCAGTGAAGAATCGGTTGGGGGCGATTCTGGCGAAGCAGGAAGAAAAAATCCGTTTAGAGGCGAAGCGGGAGAGGATGTTTTCACCTCCAAGGGGTGGAAGATATTCAGGGCTTGTCTTGAAGGAGAGCGAGGCCAAATTAGTGTAGTCATTTCTTCGGATTTATGTTCTCTTGAGGGTCGGGTAAACGAAACAAACACTTTAGTCCAGCGGGTATATGAGAGGATACTCCCCAGCGCTTTTGATTCAGTGCACTCCTTAATTTGGGGCATTTTTAGCGTTGATGGTTCCATCAAGAAATATCTAAAGGTTTTAAGATATGAGCAAATTTTGTGGTCATCCGGGATTGATCCCCTCCACCCAAAGCTCAGTTTAAAGGAGCTAAAAGGGTAAGATCATTAAGGAAGGGAATCTTAGATTACACTGAAGGGGAGGCGAAGTGGTCTAGTTCCGTATTCTGCGGGCTGATTTTAATATTCAGAACTTTCATGAACGGCTAAAAAAGAGGAAAGGAGCGAACTCAGCGAAAATAGCCTCTGCCTGGGGGTGCATCAAATCATCCTGGAGCCTTGCCAAGCTTGCTTTATTTACCAATTAATCCGAATGATGTTATCGAGCCAATGGGTCAAGACAAGCACAAGGGGGCCAACAAGAATTGGCATTAAGGCAAAGAGCATTCTGGAAAATAGAGAGGAAAACTCTTTTCGGTATAACCGACATAATCGTGAGTAAGTAAAAATGAGGCAGGTGACTGCAAGGCTAAAGGATAAGACTGGCAAGATATATATTTTTGGTTGAGATAGGAAAAATTCGGGTCGGGTTTCGGTGAGGGCTCGTAATTCACTAAACGAAAGAGGAAATTTGAGATCCTCGATGGTTAATATTCCAGCGCTGACTTCATCTTCAACGACTAAGTTTCCCATGCTGGCGCCGAGAAAAAAATTACCCATTGGAATGAGGCGAGCCAAGCTGTTGGATAGGGATGTAGCACCGTAGACCAAGGCCAGCCAATCCGAATTAGTTTTCAAGTAAAGTAGCACAGTGAAGAATATGGCTAGCATCCAGTTCAAAATCGGACCGCTCAAATCTCCAACGATCTTTCCTCTTTGGAAGCTTAAGTTTTCTCGAAAATCGGGATCAGAGGGGCGCTTGCCTGCGTCACCAATGCGGTTGAATCCAGTGCTTACATGGATCCCCTCGATATGGGAACCAAGCCCATGTGCGCATTCGTGGAGGAAAATAGATATTATTGACCCCAAGAAAAGAAATACAGCCCAGATTAACAATGATTTACGAATTCTCATCGTCTTTCCCCTCCGGTTATATCTATTATTGTTCCCGATATGATACTTATCTCCTTTTCTCTTTTTCCAAACAAAATTACTTCGTAACGCTATGAAAGAGATAGTGCTGTAATTAAGCGCAAAGATCTGCCGACCATGAGAGTCCAAATCCCTACCTATTTCTTTTCATTTTTTCTCTCAATAAGCTCTTCCAGGGGTATTGTCATCTTCAGGCAAAAGCTGAGACCCAAAATCAAAGGAAATACTTCGGTAAAGGTCAGACCGGCATGAGGAATATAATGAATTTTAACGGCTTCGCCAAAACGGAGAAGCATGATCAATTCCTCAATCAAAACGGCAATAATTACCATACCTAAAAATTTCATTAGGGTTTCTCTCATCCTGGATAAGTGCCTTTTTTCGTCTTCCGATGCAACCATTTCTAAATAGATCGCCATAGCTAACTCTAGAACAACGATGGCTACAGTGACTAATACGATAGCCGTAAAAAAATAATCTAATTTGTCAGCCGACGGTCCCAACATTGGAAAATAAAAAAACAGAAAGCCAAAAGCTCTAACCATACAAATACCAACTTTCCTCATGATGAATAACTCTCGCAAAATTTCCCCAATCTGTTACTCCTTCTATGCCAATCTTTTTCATCTCTTCCTCCAAGGTTTTTTAACAATTCCAGGGTTAAATTCTAATTGATATGATGAAAACATCTTCCAACGAAACACAAATAATTTTATAGGATCTTGTTCAATAGATAAAAACCGATATCACCGAACCAGTGAAGGGCGATAACGGGATAGACGTTCCAGCGTCCGATAATTCTCTCCGTTGCTAAAGTGATAAAACACATGACCAGCGCCATTATAAATGTTACAGCCAAAGATGGAAGCAAAGAGCTACCTTGGGTGAAGGAAAATTTCTGGTAGTAAGGAAGGTGCCAAAGAGAGTTAAAGATTGAGCTAATAAGCAGAGCCAACAATTTGCCTGTGGAAAGTGAAAGCCTGGAGAAAATAAAACCCCTCCAGACCATTTCTTCAACCAGGGAAACAGCGAGCAGAATATAAACGGCATGAAACAGAAGTCGCGCCTGGCTTAAGTTTTGATAGAAAGGTTGGGAAGGAGCGAATCTAATACCAGGCAAGAGAATAAGACAGAGAATAATAGTCCAGAATATTTCTCGGTAGAAAAAAAGGCCGTTTTTCTTGAAATTCCTAAAGCCAAGAGAACTCAGAGGCCTTTTTTCAAGAACAAGAACAATAAAGAGAACAAAAGCCGCTCTGAGCAAATATTTAAGATACGCTCCAATGTAGAAGGAATACCAGGCAACGCCCCTCTTGACAAAAGGAGGCAAGAGCGTCTCTATCATCATAAGGCAGATTATCAATAGAGCATAAATAAAATTATGAAGATTTTCTTTGAAATGAGTCCTATCTGGAAGCCATTTTCCTAAGCGAACAATTTCCCTCTCCTCGCCTTTCATTGTCTAAGAGCTCCTTTAAAGAAAAAATCAAATTTTTTGAAAACTAATTTTAATCATAGAAAATCAAAAATAAAAGGTAGATAAAATTAAAGAAATTTTTACTGACATCTTTATAAAGAAGTTGTTTTCCTTTGACTCATAAAATGATCGTGTGACTTTTGAATAAATCCAGACAATCTCTAAGCTAGGAAAGGTCTCTATAGGAAGTCCTAAATTCTTGATGAAATCATTCTCATCAACTAAAAAAAGAGCGCGTGATTGCGCCTGATTCTTATTTAAGCCTCTTAAGCTTTTCTGGATAAAGTTTTTTATCGCCCATAAGATAATAAGCTGTAAGAAAATATATCAATGTACAATCTAGAACATCTTTCATCCGCACATATTCTTTAGGACAATGGGCGACTTCAATCAATCCAGGGCCATAGGCATAAGCCGGTATATTTAGTTTGTGGAAATAGCGTATCTCACAAAGACCGGGGCAAAGCTCAAATTTGGGGATGAATTTTTTTACCTCGAATATTGCCTTTTTTAAGGCCTGAGCGAGCTCTGTCTCCACACTTACAACAGATGGCTCTCCCTCTTGGAGCACCTCAGCCTTAATTTTCATGCCCCTCTTCCTATGTCTCTCAATTACTTTCTCTATCTCTTCTCTGGCCTTGGACATATCTTCCTCAGGGTTGAGCCTTAGGTCAAGAGTGAAATAGCTTTTCTCTGGAACAAGATTAAAGCTCACCCCGCTTCCTGCCTCACCACCAATAAGCATTACCGAGCGGCTGGTCTTTTTTAAGCTCCCTGGCAAGCATGTTTTTCTCATCTCAACTTTTTTTTTAATTTTCTGGAATGAATGGGCAAGTTCCACCATTTGCTCAAAAGCATTTACTCCCTGATAAGCGAGACCAACATGAGCCGATTTTCCCGAAATAATAATCTTATAAGTTAAGGCTCCTTTATTGGCATTCCAGATTGACCCGCTAGTAGGCTCAGGCATTAGCATTCCCAGGCAATTTTCAGGTAGAAGGTTGTTTTCCAGAAGATACCTCGTTCCTTTTGCACCGCCTGTCTCTTCATCTGGGACAAAAGAAAAAGATATTCTTCCTCTTGGAAATAACGGAAGCTCCTTTAGGAGGCGTAGGGCATAAAGGATGACCACTAGGCCTCCTTTCATATCAGAGCTTCCTCTTCCATAAAGAAGTCCCCTTTCTAATTGAGGAGTAAATAGGGCAGAAGATGATGCGGGGACGACATCATAATGCCCGTGAAAATGAAGACCTGACATGCCATGGCCATAGGAACCGATTATTGAAAAGCGAGGATACTTCGGGTCAGGGACAGTTATTACTCTATGCTCAATCCCCCATTCATCAAGCTTTTTGGAGATATAATCTGCACATTCCCTGTATCCAAGTCCGGGAGGATTAGAAGTAGGAATGGAAATTAAGTCCTTAAGCGTCTTTTCTAATTCCCACTTCCAAGCTTTAAGCTTATCCTTTACTGTTTTTTTCACTCTTAAAATTTAGCTCCTTTTTAAATATTAGATGGCAAAAACTCATGGGGTAAACGAAAATATATACATATCTTATTTTAATTTTGAGGGTTAAGATTAAGAGGAGTATAATTGAGTCTATCTATCATCCTCCCTCTTATATTATGGCTCTCATTCCTTCTGAGTCCTTGAGTCTAGAAGACTTCTCTTTTGAAAACATATCCCAAAGGCTTTAATAGATATCAAGGTCATGACCGAAAACAACCTTCCCTTTGTAATACTTTCTTATCTCTTTGAGGAGGTCCTTTTCCCTGAAGCCGCGGAAGAGCTGGTGATAGAGGATGAGAAGTCGCGGTCTTATCTTTTGGGCTATTTCAGCCAGTTCTCTGGATGAGGTATGAAATGCTGAGTGATATCTCTGCCATTCTGGCTTCTGTTTTGCAAACCAAGCCAAAGAATAGACTTCGTGAATTAAAACATCGCAACCCTTAGCGTTTTCGATGAGGTTTTTTGATGGCCTCGTGTCACCTGAAATGACGATGACCCTCTCAGGCGTGTCAAATCTGAATCCCAAGGCAAAATTCCATGAACCATGTTCAACAAGAAAAGATTTAACCCGCACATTTTCGTCTTCAAAGATATCGCCTTCTTCTATTTCATGCGCCTGAACTTTGTATCCCTCTGTGTTTGCAGGCTCAAGTCCTTCTATCCTTACTCGAACATCCTCTTCATAAGCCTTGAGGATGTTTTCTGTCATGGCTTTAATTCCGGGTGGTCCAAAAACTTGAAGCGGTCTATCCCTTCCTAAAACCCAAGGTGTAAAAATTAAGTCAGGATATCCTGTGGTATGGTCAGAATGAAGGTGGGTGAGAAAGACAATCCTCAAATTCTGGGGCTTAAGAGCCTCTATTCCCCGAGTAGATGCTGCAGAAGCACGTCTTACGATTCCAGGACCAAAATCAACAATGTAAGAAACCTCTCCTACGACAATGGCTATTGAGGTCCCTGAGCGGTCGGGTTCAGCGTTAGGAGTTCCAGTCCCGAGCAGAACAATTTTAGACTTCTTAATCCCCGATTTGTCAGAGGCTTCTCTAGGCTCGTTGGAAATTTTTCTAGAGCAGAAGATAAAAATCAGGAAGAAAAGCAAAAATAAATGTGACAGAATGTATCGCTTCGACATCCTTCCCTCCTCTTCCTCCCAGCCTTCGATTAATTTGAACTCATTCTGAGTCAAGAGTCAAGAAATTAACCCACGTAAAAAGAGGAAGCTTGCCTCCCTTTTCCCCACTTCCCTTTTCATCCTTAATCTGTAATCTTTGTTTCAAAATATTTTATCCTCAAGTAAAAATCATTAATAGAGAATAAGAACTACTTCACTTAAAAATCTTTCCGAAATTTTGGAACTTCTATCTATCTCTTTAAAACCCTACTACCACCAACGCACACTCTATTTCCAGTTAATTTTTCACTTTAGCCAGTTCCGCAACATCCCTTTCAATTTTCCTTTTCCAAATGATACTCTGTCAACTCCTCTCCATTTAGTGAGATTTTTCTGCGGAGCTCCCTCCTTCTTCCCTCTTTGGCCTTAGCTACACAATAACTTAGAAGAGCATAACCCTTGCTCACGAAACCTTAGAGTTTTAAGAAGGCTCATTTTTCTTCACTCACATTCTTATAAAAATCCCCAATTTTTCTGCTGTAAAAGGCTTTTTCTCTCCTGTGGTACTTATCCCTTTTAGAAATGCCTCATGGTAAAGCTTAAATATAGAACAGTTCGTATGATTTTTTCTCTTATTGGAGTCAAACTAATTTTGGAAATAATAAAATATAATCCCAATGCGATAATTAATGCCAGATGAAGAAAATACTTCTCCGTGTTCTTGAATCTTCGAACACACCGCCTCATCATTTGCGCTTCATTGATGATTAACAAGGAAGGAATGTCTCCAAATTTTAAAAGTATTTATCCTCCTCAGAGAGCATTCTTTACTCAATTTTTATTTTGTGATAAACAAGGAGTTTAATTCATGATTCCTTACCTTCAAGACGAATGAAATGAAAAGAAAAAAGATCTATCTTCTTCTTGTTTGCGTATGTTTTTTTATTTTTTTCTCTTTTTCATGCAAGAAAGAAAGGGAACAAATCTCAAGGCCTGAAGCCTCAGAGAGTTCAAAAATCCTTCATCAGGTTGCCGAAGATTATTCAAGACATCTGCTCGAGGAGAGTCTTTACCTCCGTCTGAAGCAAGGGTTATCTATTGAAAAACTTCCTGATCTTTCTTTTTCTTATGCTCGCTCCGAGGCCGATTATGCCTCTTCGGTTCTCGAGAAGCTCGCTCGGATACTACCTGAAGAACTAAGCCATGAAGAGTATTTAACTTTAGAAATACTACGATGGGAAGCGAAAAATACTGTTGAAGGTCTTCGATTCTTCTGGCTTTCATTCCCCATCACTCCTTACTCGTCGCTTTTACCTTATGTCCATAGAGCATTCATGATTCATGAGTTCAGAAATGTGGAAGACCTCAAGCATTACCTTTTTTTGCTCGAAAAATATCGTGACTATGGAGAGGAAATTAAAACAAGACTCGAGGAGCAACAAAAAAGGGGAATAGTAATTCCTAAGGATGAGCTGGAAATAGTGATTCCTTTCCTGAGCTCATTCATCGAAAAAAGCACAAAGAGCATCTTTTTCGTAAGAGAGGAAAGGCTTAAAGCAATAGAAGAGGAAGAAAGACGAGAATTCCAGAAAAAGGTGGCTTCCTTAATTGAGACTGAAATAAATCCTGTACTTGAAAATCTATTGCTCTACGTTAAAGGAGATTATGCTGCAAAGGCTCCTGATTCGGTAGGTCTCTGGCAGTATCCTCAAGGAAAAGACTATTATCTCTACCTCATCAGGGTTCAAACGACTCTTGAGCTCAGTCCAGAAGAAATTCATCACATCGGTCTTGAGGAGGTTGAGAAAGACATTGAAAAGATAGATGAGATACGGCAGGCAGTGGGATTTGACGGCTCACGAGAATATTTCCGTCAATTTCTCAAGAAAGACCCGCGCTTTTTCCCCAGCTCGCCCCAGGAAATAGAGACGAGGCTCAACTCCTACCTTTCAGAAATAAATGCCAGGCTCAGTCTTATCTTTATGAGAAAACCAAAAGCACCATATGGGGTGGAAAGACTTGCCCCGGAACTAGAAGAAGCCATGACTTTCGGCTTTTATGACCCTCCCACAAAAAAGAGGCCAAAGGGCATATATTATTATAACGGCTCAAAACTCAGCGAACGCTCCTTGCTCATGGCAGAAGGGCTCATCTATCATGAGTTAGTCCCCGGTCACCATTTTCACATCGCTACTCAGTTCGAAAATGAACAACTCCCTCTTTTCCGTCGAGAAACAATCCATAACGCATTCACCGAAGGATGGGCCGAATATGCTTCGTGGCTCGCTCTTGAATGCGGATTGTTTAATGACCCTTATAGCCTCTGTGGGAAATACCTGATGGACCTCTTTCTCTCAACCAGACTCGTAGTCGATACGGGAATGAACTTCTTTGAATGGCCAAGGTCTCAGGCGATTAAATTCATGAAGGAAAATCTAATCGAATCTGAAACCCAGATCAAGACTGAGACTCTGCGCTATTCAGCAGACATCCCTGCTCAGGCGCTGGGATATAAACTGGGGAGCATGAAAATGTTTGAACTGAGAAAAAAAGCAGAGAAAAAACTTGGAGATAGATTTGACCTCAGAAAATTTCACGATGCGCTCCTCGAAAGCGGCTCCCTGCCTTTCCCTCTTCTCGAAAAGCATATAGACTGGTTCATAGAACAAGAGCTTTCCCGTCCAGAGACATGAAAGATAATTATCTTCTGCGAATTTTTCCCTCGATGAGTACAGACGAAAAGCTCCAGGGTTACAGTTTTCCTTTAGATGAGATTTAGACATTAAATTTTTTAAAAAAATTTAATGTTAGGGAAAAACCATGTCTTAATTAAAAATTATTATGGATGAGGAGAAGAGCATGAAAGACACTTACAGACTTAAGATACCTCGTTTGAACATTCTCTCTCCCCAAGAGTGCGAGCAAATCCACTTCGCCTCCCTCGAAGTCCTGCGCCGCACAGGAGTCTCAGTCAAAGACCCAACCGCCCTCAAAATC
>Ga0209102_1000330_pt1 | contig 32453 bp, 30 predicted proteins | sample ConPoolayeHmetaG_FD_185483 | JGI IMG/M metagenome (GOLD analysis project Ga0209102, IMG submission 185483) | Hot spring microbial mat communities from California, USA to study Microbial Dark Matter (Phase II) - Cone Pool mat layer H metaG... ...
CTCTTTGCGAAAGAATAGATCAAGAGCCTAAACCCTTAGGATGGAAGATCCGGGCCAGGGTCGGAACCAACAAAAGATGGTATAATCCTGTTGAACGTCCGGAGACGGTGGGTGGTTTTGGAATATGGGAAGCACTGCTGAAGGAAGAAGGTTCTGTTTAGAATCATCTATTTCCTAGTAGCCTTCAAGCTGATCGTTCTTCTCCATCGCATCTTATGCTAGAGCTCTGACGTAACCTAGTTAATTGATTGTCTACCAAATAGGATAATGGTTGTCGTGATTAAGCATCTTGATTCTTTGGATCTGGCAGTGCTGGGTTTAGGAGTAGATAGAGAATCAATTCAGATGGTGTTAGTTCTATTTGAGCTTTGACCTGAATAAGCGTGGGTATATTATATACTGTATATAATAAACTTTATAATCGTTTAAGTGTATAGTATTGTGGCGAGGAATCAAATGAGCACGATAAAAGTTTCGCATTCTACTCTTAAAGAGTTAGAGAACCTCCGTGCATCCATAAAGGCAAGAAGTGTAGAGGAAGTAATTAGAAAATTCCTAGCAGAGAGACGGGCGAAAATATTAGAGGATACTTTCGGAGCAGATAAAGGAAGAATAAAGCCGTTTATAGAGGAAGACAGGCTTGAAGATCGTAGTTGACTCTTATGCATGGATAGAATTATTCGTTGGCAGCGATAAGGGAAGAATTGTTAAGGATCGCCTTGGTAAAGCTGAAGAAGTTTATACACCTGACATCGTTCTGGCAGAGATAGCTCGTAAATATCATCGAGAAAACATTGGCATCCCAACTATAGAGGCACGTCTTCAAACCATTTCGGAAGCATCACTTGTGATACCAATCGACAAGGTTGTAGCTGTCAAAGGAGCCGAACTGGACTTTGAGCTGAAGAGGAAGGCAAGAGAAGGTGGACTTAAGGAGCCAAGTCTTTTCGACGCATTAATCTTAGCTTTTTCAAAGGTTGTTGGTGCAAGCCTAATGACTGGTGATGAACATTTTAGAGGAATGTCGGATGTAATCTGGATCGGAGACTAATATTCTATAGATCGGGCTTTATAATGTTTATAACAAACAAGCCACAGAATGAGCTAATGATTCAGTTCCCATACTTTCACATAAGAGACTCAGGCTTGATCATATCGCCTTGATTACTAAACGAAGACATCTTGTAAAGACGAATATTTCTTTAAATAGACAGCCCATCTTAAGACTTCCAAAGATAAGATACCGTATTCTAGGAAGGACAGGTTTGGGGTTATCTGAATTGGGAATAGGCGGCCACGAACATAGACACTGGTTCAACCCTCTCCATTTCAAGATAGAAAGAGATCATAAGGGAATTCCTTGGGACACAGCCTAAGAGAAACAAGTCAATAGAGAGCCATCAATTCCGGCGTCAGCTTCTTTGAGTCCTTGCTGAAGGAGGAGGCGGAGTTTTTGGGTTTGGCTTTGAAGACTCTCGGCCGAAGGAACGAAGTATACTTGTCAGCTATGATCATATTTCCATTCAAGAAGTTGAAGGATCAGCCCGCTTCAAGATGGTGTGATATCTTGTTAGAGATAATAGAGGAGCGGCCTCATCTGCTTCAAACTGGCCGTATAGACATCTTTCATGTTCATATGCCAGAAGACAATTACTCATCTGAGAGACCGAAGTTCACATTAGAGGCGTTGGGGAGTCAAAGGCTCAGGATAGGGTGGGCTTCATAGGCGCCCCTAGCCATGAGCTACCATTCTTAGTTGAATTGATAAGAAAGTACCAGACATGGATTTTGCTGTCGTATTTTTTATGATAATCTAAGAAAGAATATAAATATGACTTTTTCGCTTTAGTAATAAAATAGGCGAAAACAAATGGGCAAAGAATATGAGGGATATAGAATCTTTTGGGGTGACATGCATACAAACGTCCACGGTAAGGACATATATTTTCCTCCTTTAACTGTCGGAAGACTTAGAAGGATTATGCTAGCAGCCAAGGAGCATTTGGATTTTTTTGCAATAGCTTATTATCCTTTTGAATGGTATATCAATAATGGACTGATCATAGAATCTTGTGAGCATAGAAAACGCTTTGATGACGAGTGGAAACTGATCCAGAAAGCTGTAAAAGAGGCATATGAACCAGGAAAATTTGTGACCTTTCTAGGATATGAATGGCATGGGGATAGGAGAAGGTATGGTGATCATAACGTATACTATCTTGAAGACGATGGTTTACTTGACTTCTCTAAAGAGATAGATGAACTTTATATCAATTTGAGAGACAATAATGGTATAGCCGTTCCCCATCATACTGGATACCAGGTTGGAGAGAGAGGCAAGGATTGGAATTTTTATGATGAAGAATTATCCCCTATAGTCGAGATCTATTCAAGTCACGGTTCATCAGAGGCAACAGATGCACCAAGGTTCTTAGACAGCAACTTCAACATGGGGCCTGGGACTTCTGGGGGAACAGTTCAAGATGGTCTTAATAGAGGATATAAATTTGGTATAATAGCCTCAGGGGATAATCATAGAGATTTTCCGGGAGTTTGGGGAAACGGTCTAGCTGCCTTTTTTTCAAAGGAGCTAACAAAGGAAGCCTTATGGGAAACCATCAAAAAGAGACGAGTGTATGGGGTTACCGGAGATCGAATAAAACTTTTCTTTTCAATAAACGGCCACATAATGGGTCAAACCCTCAAGTCAAAGGAGCCAGCAAACATCTTTATAGAAACGATTGGAAGTGACGCGATAGACAGGGTCCAGATAATAAAAGATGGAAAAATATTTTACACCTACCCCCATCTTGAAAGGTCGAATAAATTGAAAGTAAAAGATCAGGTAACGGTAAAGATAAGAATTCTATGTGGTTGGGGACCAACTAGCTTTTATGGTTTCAAGAATGTCAAGAGTAAGAAATTGAAGGGCTTATTCAAAGTTTCTGTTGGAGAAATAATCTCTGTTGAACCTTGCTTCACGTTTTTCGGTCAAAGAATAAAACAGGTTTCCCCAAGAGAATGTGAATTTACCTTCACAATTCAGTCTAGAATTCAACGTGATCCGATAACAAGTCAACACCATAAAATGAACTTTCAAGGAGCAGTCTTTGAAGTGAAAACGCACCTTGATAGTGTTTTCTCCATCCAAGTTGACAGAAAAAATGTCGAATTCACTGTCAATGATGCATTAGAAAGAGAGAGGATAATTTCTTTAACAGACGCATCAAAGAAGATTGTCTATAATCAATTTAAGTTAAGACAAGATAATGTTGAAAATCCAGATATATATTGGCACAACTCTTGGAAACTGAAAATATCTAAAGCAGTACCTCGTGAAGCATATCAGGTGAAAATCAATTATGTTGATAAAGACACTCGTATGGGAGAACATTATTATTATGTTAGAGTCATACAATCGAACGGACAAATGGCCTGGTCTTCACCAATATGGGTTTGCATCAAAACATAGAATAAGATATCTTTTACAAAAAATTATTCCAACATGAGAGTCTAAACTTACATCAACGTATTTGATTCAAATAACTGTTCCTTTGATAGTAAGTAATAGTTTATATAGCACATAGCTCAAATTATTATGAAGAGAAAACATGGAAAAAATAATAATAATAATGGTCGATAGTTTAAGACAGGATCACGTGAGCTTTTACAATAAGGGGATTTCTCCCTTCAAAGAAGTCAAAGCCTGCAAGACACCCAACATCGATGAATTTGCTAAACATGCTGTGGTGTTTGAGAATGCATACCCTGGAGGGCTTCCAACTTTGCCGGTCAGATATGAACTCATGACGGGGCAGTTTACTTTACCTTATAGAGGTTGGGGCCCACTCAACCCTGAAGAAATCACAATAAGCGAGATACTAAGGAGAGAAGGTTATATTTGTGGCTTAGTTGCGGACACCTATCATCTATTTAAGCCTGGTATGAATTATCATAAGGGATTTCATTCGTTTCAGTGGATTAGGGGACAGGAATATGATGCATACATATGTTCTCCTCCAAAAAAGAGAAAATTAGATGATTATATTAAGTCTAATTTTACTGAACAATGGAAATTACTTGTTCAACAATATCTTTCGAACACAGATGAATTTAATGATGAAGAAGATTACTTTACTGCAAGAGTAGTTAGCGAATCCATTAAATGGCTTGAAAGATGTCGTGCATTCAAAAACATACTTTTATGGATTGACTGCTTTGAACCACATGAACCTTGGGACCCACCGGAAGGTTTTGATACATATACTGATCCAAACTATCGTGGTCCAAAACTCATATTACCAATGGGAGGAAACGTAAAGGACTGGGCTACGGACGAAGAAATTAAATTCATAAGGGGGTTATATGCTGGTGAAGTATCGTTTGTAGACTATTGTCTTGGAAAGTTATTTTCTAAGTTGGAAGAACTAGGGTATTATGAAGATTCAATAATTGTCTTGTTAGCAGATCATGGGCACCCATTGGCAGACCATGGCAAGTTCCTTAAAGGAACAGATCGTCTATATAACGAATTACTAAAAGTTCCTTTCATGATAAGGTTTCCAGAGTGTAGTCCAAGAACAACTAAAGCATTAGTACAATTCCATGATTTATTGCCCACAATCCTTGATCTTCTAGGATTAGAAAACAACGTATGTTCTATGCATGGTAAGAGCTTTCGCAGAGTTTTATTTGGAGAGGCAGAAGAACATAGAAGGTCAATAATAAGTGGTTATTATGAGAGCGTTCCCCTTGTTGGTAGCCATGAACTGACTTCAGAACGCTGTATAAGAGACAAAAGATGGAGTTACATAAATCGCCCTACAGGCCAACCTGATGAATTATACGATTTGGTACTAGATCCATTTGAACAAAAAAATTTGATAGATGAAAACAAAGAAGAAGCTGGTAGGTTGGCCTCTTCTTTTGGAAGCTACTTTAAACCTATGAAGAGGATAATAAAGGGAATACAAGGTGTTTATGAGTTGAAGTATGGAGGAATAATATAACAGGGCAATTTGATGTTCTATTTTAGATTTATGGCCCAGGACATCTTGATCAAAAGAATAGAACCAACTATGTGAGAACAAAAACTCTATTGAAACAAGGCAAGAGGTTTAAGTGAATTTCTACACCGTTTTATCCATATATGTTTCCATGACATCAAGATCACATATGTAAAAGTATTCGGGGATGTTTAGCCTAAGAAAATGGCTATTACGATCTTTCCGCATGCTACACATTTTTACTTAAAGGTTTATATAAGAGGGTTCATATTGTTCATATGAACAATATGAGTCAAGAACCTAAGAAGGTGGATAGAAGGAAGTTTATCTATGCTGGCCTTGGAGCTGCTATAATCATTGTTGGCGGTGCAGCAATCTACTTCGCTACAAAACCGCCTGAAGTAACGACCATAACTTCCACGATTTCAACCACCACGACAACTACAACCACCTCAATATCGTCCACAACCATCCCCACGACTACCACAGTCCCAACTACTACTACAGTGACACAACCGACGACTACAGTTACAACTATTACAACCTCAGTTGCGAAACCTAAAGGTGAGATAACAGTACCATTACATAAACCGCCGTGGTTGACTGGTTTTCAATCAGTAATATCCCAATATGAGAAGGCAAATGAGGATGCCAAAGTTTCTTTGTCATCAGTAGCGAACATTACGGAATTACGTGATAAACAAGTTGCAGATGCTATCAACAAGACAGGTCTATATGATCTTTATATGCTGAATCAAGGGATGGGTGCTTCCCTTCTTGTTCTTGGTGGGCATACGCGCAAGATTAGGGAATCAGATGCAAGCTATGAAAAGGACCCAAATCTAATTTATTATGGCTGGACATACCGAGATAATGAACTTACGGCGTTGCCTCTTAACGCAAACAACGATTTACTTTACTACAGAGGCGATCTGTTTGATGAAAAGGGGCTAAAGAAGCCGGACACATGGGATGACGTCGTTAACGCAGCAAAAACACTCCACGATCCATCAAAGCCAGTATATGGTTTTATTCCAAGAGTCGCTGACGACCCTTGCTATGAATGGTGGCATATGCTCGTAAGCTTCGGAGGAAAGGTCTTTGTCGATGCGGAAAAAGGAGATTTTACAATAAGAGTAAACGACGAACATGGGTTAGCTGCCACTGAAACATTTGCGGAGCTTTTAAAATACGCCCCTCCTGAACCCATGGCCATCACACAATCCGATATTATGGCTTACATGGCTACAGGCAAAGGTGCCCAGACCTTAACAGTATATGCAAATTCCCCTTGGATGGATGATCCGACAACCTCTATTATACCTATGAAAATTCAGTACGCGACTCCCCCAAAGGGGGTTGGATTACCCAACTGTGACTATGGACCAATAGATTTTGGTTGCTTTTCTCTCGGTGTCTCTTCTTATGCAAAGAATAAAGAATTAGCCTATGACTTTGCAAAATTCTGCACTTCATATGATGCTCAGCTGACCCTAGCAATGATGGGTGTAGGCCCAGTTAGAAAAGATGTCGCAAGTTTACCGTCACTAATTGCAAACCCAAAGTATAGGGCTCTAAAAGAACAGGCAGAAGCCCTCAAGTACATGAAAAGTCTTCCACACATTCCTGAGTTGACATATATACATAATCCGATAGGGAAAACCTTCGTTCAGAAAGTGGTTGCAGAAAGAAATCCGAAAGATGCCCTAAATTGGTTTGCAGAAGAAATCTACAAATATTTGACAGGACAGGGATTCAAGACTTCCTGGACACCTCTCAAGTAACATGTTGGGTTTAATCAAAAAGTCGTAGAAAGAGATGGTGCAAAAAAAAGAGGCCTTTGCAAGTCTAGCCTCTATTGTAACATTAGGGCTAGTTGTTTACCCTCTTTTCTCACTCGTCAATGCAGCTTTCTATAAAATTCGTATAATTAAGGGAGAATTAAGTGTTGAAAGTGTGGCACCGTTCGCGAACTTTTATAGAGTATTCTCAGACACATTATTCCAAACAAGTGCTGAAGTTACAATAATATTCTCGCTGGTCTCTGTTATAATACAGATACCGTTAGGATTGCTTTTAGCCATTGCTGTGGCTAATAGTAAATTAAAGCGGCTTTGGATTTCTCTTTTTATTATCAGTATAATACTTCCCCCAGTTAGTGTCGCTCTAATTTGGCGTTTCCTGGTATACCCAGAAATAGGTTTAATGGATCGTTTAACCTCTCTTCTTGGCTTTAGAATCCCATGGCTAGGAAGCATGTTCTGGGCTAGAATACTAATCATAATGGTTGACACATGGCATTGGACAAGTTTTGCTTTCTTAATCATATACGCAGGATATGTTTCTCTGTCTTCCGTGCCTTTTGAGGCCGCAAGAATTGATGGCGCATCAGACATTCAAACCTTCAGGCATATAACCTTACCTCTGTTAAGGCCGACGATAGTGGTTGCTCTTTTTTTTAGAATAATAGATGTTCTGCAAGCTTTTCCTGAAATCTGGGAGTTAACCTTTGGAGGACCTATGTATGCTACTACCATACTAAATATTCTTGTCTACATAGCAACATTTACATTAACCGATTTCAGTTATGCTGCAGTAGTCGCATTAACTCTTATGCTATTGACAATCGGCTTCGTTCTTACATTCAACAAAATGCTAAAGAGGTGATGATAATGGTAAAGATCAGACGTTTGGGCCTCAAGATTTTCATTTCAACGTTAATATCATTTGTGTATTCGATCATTATACTGATTCCGTTTATCTGGATAATCTTTAACTCTTTCAAATACTTCAAGGATATTGTGGCATTCAATATAATTGGAGGGGAATGGACATTACATAATTACAATATAATTTTGTATAGCAAAGATGAAAATGTGGTGCCCCAACTCATTAATAGTATTATACTCACAGTTTCCACACTTGGCATAGTTTTACCTTCTAGTTTGATCTCCGGCTATGGATTGGCCAGGTCAACATTTTCTAAGATCACCAAGGGAATCTTGGTCGGCATCCTTCTTTTTGTTAGATTAGTTCCTGCGACTGCTATCGCACTACCTTATTTTATGATATTCAATTTAACGGGTCTCTATGACACCTACTATGCTTTGATCATAGTTTATGTGCTTAAGGGTTTGCCTTTAGCCGTCTTAATGATGATAACTTTTATTGAGGACGTCCCAAAGGAAATCGAAGAGGCTGCTATGGTCGACGGTTCATCCTTTATAACCATGCTGTCTAGAATTGTATTCCCACTAATTCTGCCAGGCATAGCGGCTACATCTGTCTTTACATTTATTTTTGCTTGGAATGATTTCCTATTTGCGGCTTTCTTATCCTCTGAGCATGCAACAAATTTGCAAGTTAGAATATCACAATTTAATGCAGAATATTTCATAAGATGGGGCGAGTTAAGCGCTGCTGTAACGATTTCATCATTGATAGTGATCATATTCGCGATGTTAACACAAAAATATTTGATAAGAGGATTGACATTAGGTGCTGTAAAGGGATAATTTCTACCATTAGTGGCCCCAGTTCTTGAAAGATAATATTCATGAAGATGAGACTACTGATAGAAGGCATTAAGGATACATGGACGTGCTCCACAAACTTCAAGACAGCGTAAGAATAGAACCACTTTAAATGTCACTATTGATGATATTAATAGTAACCGCATGGTATGAATGGTGGCCGTTCCTTCGTCATACCTACAGCTTCTTCTGTCCCTGATGTAACTGCCGCTCTAACTTTGATTGCCGCGATAACAATAATTGGGCCATGAATTATGAAGACTATAGGGCATCAAACACTATTTAGTAAGTGCTTCTGCAAAGTCTTGAGCCCAGTTCTTCGCTTTCTCTAGCTCTCCATCTTTTAGACGCCATTCGTTTCCTTTTCCTTCCACATATGCTATAAGTGGCGCCGTAATCAGCTTGAAATTTAGATCTTTGAGTCTGCCTTCTATGCCCTTGGCTGCGTTTCCACTGAACCTTGACTGAATTTGGGTGTCAAAGGCGGCTGCCGTCTTGCTAGAAAAGTCTTCTTTTGGCAAACTGTTTAGAAACTTCGTTATTCTTCTTGATGCCCTAAAAGCCATGGTGGGCGCGCCAACAACCAAACAATCATAGTTCTTGATAGTAGACTTTAGGAGGTCTTCGACATAGAAGTAGTCAGTATCAATTCCTTTCTCCTTCAACGCTTCAGCGATCGTCTCAGCAACCTTTGCCGTAATCTTCATAGGGGAAACCGAATCGTAGACGACTAAAACCTTCATTCCATCCGTACAATGATGTAAGTCCTTCTACCTCTATTAAAGTTTTAAGTCTAACAACTCGTACGATACTGAAGATGGGCTCAATTTGATAGTTAAGCAGTCTAGGAACTTTTCTTATTGATCCTTCTTTGTTTTTTCGAATTATCTGAATCTCACATTTCGATGAATTCAATGGTTGAAGAGGTATTCTAGGAACATTTAAAGGGATAAGTGTAGCTATTTAAGGTGAAGAAAATGATAATAATAGGAGGAAAAGAAGTTAAAACCGAAAAGGTGTCTGCACCAATCTTTACAGGTACGGTAGAAAGAACCGACCTAATCGACCAAACCACAGGTTCAAGAGAATATAGAGCATCAATAATAACGTTCCCACCGGGCACAAGAAACAAGTTCCATATCCACGATCACGAACAGATACTTTACATCATACGCGGAAAAGGCATAGTAGCGAATGAGAAAGAGGAAAAGGTGGTAGCTGAAGGTGACATTATCTTCATACCAGCCGGAGAGAAACATTGGCATGGCGCAACCGAGGATTCCTGGTTTTCACACCTCTTCATATACTCGCCTGAGACAAAGACGACCTTTTAGCTCAAATTGTTAAGGGTCACAGCTCTTATCTTATCGCCACTTTAACCGGGAACATAAAAGATCAAGCCAATTGATATTTTGATGGCTGTAAGTTTCTTGGATGGTTTTCATAAAGAATACTGCTGTCTTGCATAATATTTAGTCGCCAACTTGACAGGTTGAAATTCAAATGATTCAACCAATTTTTCCACAAATCAGTTGTTCTACGTGTCCATCGTGCACCGCATGGCAATAAAGAACAACTTAGGTATGTTAATAACCTAGCAGTTGGCACAACAAGACTGGTGTTTTGTCAAGTTGAAAAGATATAGGGTGTTAACGGAAGGAACTGCAGAAAAGATTGAGGAAGACCTGAACCGGGCATCCTCAGAAGGATGGGATTTAGTGGAATTTGGATATGGTGCTATGCAGACTAAGTTCTGGGCGCTTGTAACCAAGAAAGAGTGAAAGCTACCCAAGAATGTCTTGAACTGCTCTGGCAGAATTAGCTGGAGACCCAACCAGTAGTTTCTTGTCTCATAATCTTTCTATCTACTCTATCAAATTCGTAGAGTATTAGCTTGTGAAGACTCTTAGTGAGGAACATATCTGAAGAGGATATAATGCTCCACACGAAGGTCTGACAAATTTATGGGTCCAATTCAATTCCAGTTGCGACAATTTCTGTATGTTCACCCTCTACGATATATTCCTTGATATATTCCTTTAAGAATATGTATTAAGAAACGCCAGTTTAAACGTATTCAGTCTCTCAACCTATCTAATGTAGTAGATTATTAACCAGTATTTCTTCGTTGTTTATGGTCTGTATGAAGGCTGGAACATTCTTCTGCTTTGTCGCCTTGTAGGATACGAAGAGCCATTGCCCTGTCTCGAGCTCTGTCGTCCTCTCAAGCATGTCATAGCTGAGAGAGAAGGCGTCCGCTATAACCATCCTGTCGTAGAAGCGTGGCAGTGTGCTGACGAAGTAGCTGTGCAGCTGCTGGAGGGCGTTGACGTTCAAGTGCGCTACCCTCTGTGTGCAGAGCCAGCAGTGAGCCCTATATTTTCTTCCCTGCCTCAAGAGCGCTTCCACACTCTTATTGGAGCTGTCTGAAAAGTCTCCTCTAACTGCTCTATCAGGGATAAATTCTTGAGCTTCATCTAAGACGACGAGGGTCTTGCTTCTTGCACCCGATGTCTTCTTTAGAAGGAGAAGTCTGTCTATGAACCTCGATATCGCATACCTTGCGTCATCAGGGTCGGGGATGTAGATGATGTTCAGCTGTGGGCTGTCCTTTCCTAGGACAAAATATGCGAGGCTTTCTGGATTCATTGTTGCTGGCTTCTTTGTCTCTGTCATTTGCTCTTCATGGCTTCCAACCTCTTTTATATAGTCTACCAGTGCTGTCAAGTCTACTTTGATGGACGACATACCGTGTACGGTCTGAATTATGTTATCAAGAATTGCGATCAGCCGCCTTCTGTCTTCTTCACTCAGATTTGACACATCAGTTTCGATCTCGTATCCTTTTTCCTCAACAAAATATTTGACGATTTTTTGGAGGGCTATCGTCGCCTGTATTGCCCCTGTACCGCCTTCAGATGCCTTCTTGAGTATGGATATGATGTAGTCTATGGTGATCGCTGGAGCCTCTTCGAAAGCGCTAAGCGATATTCTCTGCACTCTTTTCTGGTCAAAGAGCTTCTTGATCTTCTCCAATAATATGTCTTCAGCCACTTCTTCTTCGAGGGTTTCAGGTACGGCCTGTGAGTTAAGAAAGTTGACGGCGCTGTCGCCGAAGTCCTCAGTAGAGAATACTAGGCCGTTTCTCGCAACCAGGTCAAGTAGGTGAATAGAATATTCTCCTGCCACGTCGACAACAACAACCTTTAGGTCGGGCATTCTCTGCAAAGCCTCTCTTATCAGATATGAGGCTAGATTGGACTTTCCTGAGCCGGTGAACCCGAACAGCCCTGCATGATACTTTATCATGCTCTCCAGCTTAACCGTCAGAGGCATGTTGAAGCCCATCAGGAAGCCGACTGGGACACCGCCTTCAACGCACAGGAACTTCTTTACGGTGTCATTTGATAGTAGATGTACCTTGGAGCCTGTTAGGGGGACAAGCCTTGCCCTACTAAATTGAAGGCCATCATCAACTATGTCCATCCTGTAGTTTGTTGGAACAGATACAACGTCTATCCATGTCTCATCACTCTTTCCCCAGCTGCTGTCTATGGTTTCAAGATACTCCTTTCTTAGCACGGTAGGCATTGCCACATCCATACCGAGCATCTGGAAGTGAGTAGGCCTTAGAGCTATGATCTCGTAGATCATGTACGTTGGCCCCTTTGACGTCTGCCTCTCTACGCCGACAAAGGAGGGCTGATGCAGCCTATCTAGGACTTCAAAGTCGAACTTCACCTCCAAGACGGCTATAGGGTTCGCTAGAGTGATCTGTCCTTCACGCATGCTCGCCGTCCTCGTAACCGTCCTATGGTCTCTTAATCTGGCTTCGAATCTGCCGCCAAGGTCGTCGAATATTTCTTGAAGGGCGCTCACGTCCTTACTCCCTCCCCAACAACTCTAGACCTCTTCATCTCGCTTTCAGCCCTCAAGTCCCTGAACCTCCTGGAAATAGAGAACACCCTCTCTTTCCTCGCAAGTGTTCCAAGCTGGAGGTCAGCAACCCCCCTCAGCATGCCTCTCATCGACTTTATCTCCGCCTTAACCGCCTTGTCGGCGAGGTAGAGTAGCTGGTTGTGTCCGTAGGCTTCTAGAACTTCAGGGTTGTCAGAACATGAAAGCAGATATAGTATAAGGTTGTCGATGTCGCTTACTGAAGATCCCTCAAAGTATGGATAGATGGATATACTCTTATCCTGCTCGTAGACATCTATTTTCTGAATCAAGTCTCTGTCATATGAACCGTTGAAGAATCTGTCGTATACGAAGACCGGTGAGCGAGTCACAGGATCTGTCTTAAACTCACGAAGCTGGAAGTAAGATTTGATGAACAAGTTCTCTCTTGAAACAACCTTCCTAGCGGCTCTTAAACTTATCCTCTCCCCTTCCCTGCTTCCGACCAATGTCGTAAAGCAGGTGTCATATGCTAGGGTCCTCCAGGGCACCCTAATCAACTCGGAGTTCGTAGCAGCCATTATGGTTAGAAAGGCTCTGTCGTTCTTAAGGTTTGGAAGAGGTGATTTCGATTCCAGCAGTCCCATGTCTGACGCATAGGGTATAACAGACCTAGTGAAGTCCGATGCACTTGTGTCCTTGGTTATCCCAATGACCAGAACCTTCTTGGAAAGGGTCTCCTTCATAAGCTGGAAGATCAGAAACACATTGACCGCGTTGATGTCCAAGACTGAAAGCCACCTGTTCTCCGCTAGCTGAAGAGGATGATCCTTTCCCTCGAATACCCTACTAACTACCTGTCGAGAAACTTCCCAGACTCGATTCCAATAGTGCTTAACATCATCATTTGTCTCCAAATATCCTAATTCGCTGGACTTAAGTAATTGTCCCCCGTAAGCCTTGTTCATCTGGTTAAGTCTCCAAGCGACTTTGTTGACACCTTTATCATCCAAATGTAGTTCTCTGGCAAGCTCAGCCCTAGTGAGTCCTCCTGTTTCAATTAGCTTCTGAAGTGCAACATAGTGTAGATAATGTTTCCGCTTTGGGACATAGAATCCTGCAGGCCCCAGAACTGAGGCAATGCTCAGGTCCAGCATCGTCAACCTACCATAGGAAGTGCTGAAGGATGTTAGAGAGGAGTCTCCTTGCCTAAGGAGAAGCCTTAAATCTCTAGAAGCAGGTCCAAATGTGCCTGATAACGGTCGGTCGAGGAAAAGTACTTTATTCCTATCATCTTCTAACATCTTCAAAGCTAAAGAAAGCTCGCCAAGCGTCATAAGGGCATAGGGAACCCTCTCAACAGAGCGTTCAAAGTCGAAGTCGGTTTCTAATGGTCTAGAGGATCTTGTGACGTCAGAGAGATCTTCAAGCCATAATGGAATTGCAGCTGAAACAGATAGTCTGGAATCGCGGGTCACCTTGCTAAAGTCAAAAGAAATTTCGTCGTCAACCTTCAAAGGGGACTTATAGGCCGTTGCACAGATATAGAAAAGAAGCATTTCAAGCCTTTCATCGTAGTCCATCGAGCCGTCGATGCCGAGTGCGAAATGCTCACCATGCCCTAATAGTTGCTCGGCGGCTTTCATCGTGTTCTTTTTATCCACTTGTTTACATAATAGACAGGTTTCAGGATGGTGTTTCATAATTGCTAGACGCTTAGAAAAGGTTCCCACAAGCGAAGATGTCTGCTCCTTAAGCTTCTGAGCGATTATATTTGACATAAAGCGGCATCGTTTTTGTTTGAATCAATATAAAAGGTTTAGCTGGCTGGTCAGAAGATTGGATACAATGGCTCCATCGGATTGAATGGAGGATTCTGAAGGCTACAGATGAACTTAGATTATAAATGACGCCATGAACAACCTTTAAATGATACGTGGATTACATGAATAGGGGTAAGGTTGAAGACTGGAGAAAAGTTCATTCCTCATCCAAATTTAAAGAAAGTCTATTATGTTCACCTTTCGCTAGTGGCTATTCCCCTGCTTGTCGTGACTATCTTGCCAATTTGGGCCGTGTATGCATTTGAACCTAAAGTTTGGCGTGAGGCTTGGGCGTACACTTTCATACCCTTAATTGTGGTGCTTATAATCCTCGGCTTTGTGGCTTACTGGATCCTCAAATACTACAATTCTATATCTTTTGTCCTCGAGAAAGACGAAGTCGTGGTGAATAGAGGCGTCTGGTGGAAAATGAAACATGTGGTCCCATATTCCCGTGTAATGTCTGTCGACATCATCCAAGGGCCTATTTCAAGACACTTTGGCATCGGCTCTGTGCATGTGCATACAGCTGGCTACACTGGGCCGGCTGGTGGAACTGCTGGCCCCGGCACAAGGGGTGCTGAAGCTTGCATTTGGGGAGTCTCTAATTTTTTGGAGATAAGAGACTCGATAATTGGAATTGTGAGAGGGAGACCCCTTTTCGGTGCTCCAGGAATCTTGGAGCCTGACGTAAGCTCCGAAATGTTGGAAGAATTGAGGAAGATAAGAAAGGCTGTGGAGAAGTGAGATCCCCTCCTACTCTTCTGGAATCAGAGGCCGTCCTGTGGCTCTGAGGTTCATTTCTATGTCAGGCTTTCCCACTGTATATTTTTCACCCCAGATTATCATGCTCAACATGACCGGCATACGATTACGCTTCGTCTAGTCCAGTTGGTATCTGGGAAGACCAAGTTCAGCTCATATGCGATCAAGAAATGTATGTTTCTAACCAGTGTCTAGTCAAGGCAAACAATAGTAACATCTGTCATATCCATCTTTGATCGCTTTTCCACATCGCAGTAATAGGCGTAGTTCTTGAAGCTAGTTCTTCTACCACATTCAGTCTCGTTTGTGTACCTCTGAGCTAATCGCAGTCTATTGAAAAAAGATTTTTTAGTAGACTTTGTGTCAACGTTATTTAAGGTGGATCGAATGCAGTTGATGATGAATGTTATCAAGTTCAGAGTGCATGCGAAGGATGGTTCAGTCTCTCAAAGGTCTGTCAGGATCAAAAAATTATGCTTCGCACGGAACTGTAGCCGAGACATCGAAGGGCAGCGTCAAATGCTTGATAGGAAACGTGCTCAAGGGTACAATGTGCACGGTAACCCAAGTATCTGTATGAAGAGTTGTTACCTGCTAACCAACGAAGACGCCATAGAAGTGCAGGGTCCTCAAACGTCGGGCGAAGTCGAAGTTGTTTCCATAGCAAGTGAAGGTGAAATCCTTATCTCTGTAGGGAGTGACCACAATGATAGGTCTCTGGAAACTATGTGGACGGCGGCTTTAGGCAAAATCTACGATACTGCAAAGAGTAAACAGATGGTGCCGGCTGTTATAGCGAAGGACGCTTGGAAATACGAAGACGTGGTTGATCATTGGGATAGACTAAACATGAAGAGTTACGTTACTGTATCTGACAAAAAGATCCCATATCAGAACTTCACACTTTCAGTCTTAGTCGACCTTGAATACCATTTCAAGATAGATCCTTGGCTTAAGGAGAACGGAACTATATTATTCGGAGGTAGTTGGAGTGCCCTTTCAACGGTCCCCGACAACATCTACAAATTCCAGTCTTCGATCAAGGGTCTCATATTCCCGCAGGGCTTCCATTTTGAGATTTTTGACCCGGTGTTGAAAAGAAGTATTTCACATTCGTACACAATTCGTTCACTTGAAGAACCAGGCTCCATAAGTCTCTAGATCTAAATCGGTTTGGGCATAAGAAGATACAGTAGCGTGCACGTCAAGATTTACAGGAACTATGTTGCACATTTGTCTTCGATTGGCTCAACTTGACCTAAATCGACTATCTGCATGTCGAATTGGTTTTGGACCAAGCATCTCTCAAGCCTCTTGTTCCTCTGGCTATACTTGTGCAAAATCAGTGTTAGGTTGGAGAATGAAGCCGAAGAAGATAAGAAAACTAATCTTGGCCATCAAAATGCAAAAATGATTTTAACTATCTTAATATTGTCTTGAAGTAGATAAGTTATCTGTTTCTATGGCTTGAGAACCACAATACCTATCAATAGGATTCCGACTCCGAGAATAAGATTCAAGATGATTATGTGAAAAAGCCATGCCCCCTGAAGGAAGCCAACGGTAATGGTATCGAATATGACGTAACCTGCCGCTAGAAGGAGGGCTCCGCCGGCTACAGCTCTCAGCCACCCCACCTTTCTCCTCTCATATTGTGGCCTTCTGATCTTGCGGATTAGAAAGTAGAGTGGAACAACGAACAATATCGAAACTACAAGCGAGCCAACCAATATCGTTTCCATGAGTCCCAAAGTTCCTTTTCCGGTATCCTCTTCAACCACCCAGGCTGGCTTCTCCCAACTCACCTCAACAGTATGTTGGCATGAGATTTTAAGTAGACCGTTTTGGAGATTATAGACGACGTCGTAAGTATACGTTCCCTCTTTTGTGCTGTTGTCAACTGAAATCACGTAGGTTATGTAAAGTTGACATTTTGATATGAGCCCCGAGCTCACCTTGGAGGCGCTGGCATCGTCTACACGATGTTTGATGAACTGTGGCTTCCCTTCGGTCTCAGCTACCAGTGAAAACCCACCAGAAGATGATGAAGGAAGCTTATCGAATATACCACTCCCGATTTCGATGTCTACCCAACCGAACTTGGAGCCACCTGGTTTCAACCAAATCCTCTGTGATCCAATATCAGTTGTACTTCCTATGGCGTTCACGACTCCTATTATAGAAATAATCAAAGAAAAACAAACAAATAAAGCAAGAACATCTAATCTGAACAGTCTCCTAACAATTCTAGTTATCCTTTCCACCTCCACTTCGTTAGTGTACTGTATTTGCTATTAAGGGTTTAAAGCATTAAGTTGAATATTTCTTAGCTTCATCTCTATGGATAACAGTCTTTAAAAATAAGAGATTATTTTTCCCATATTGAATGAGTCTATCACGTGTATGTTGGGCTGATTTACTTCTTTTGAGGAAGACCAAGAGAATCCTCCATGTGCTAACCAGTCCTCGCATAATGCCATGTACCTGTTCAAGAATAAGGTCCTAGTCTTGAGATCAGCTCTCTGTAAAGGTATCGCTATGGGATTTTCTACCAATATATTGGGATATTCTGCAATTAATGTAACCAAATAGTTTAGAACTTCTTCATCTTTGATCAGTTCCAAATCGAGATTGCGCAGATACTCTTTGAATTGTCAAGCGTGATAATGTATGCAAGGTTTAATATCAGCTTTTTACAGTAATTTGGAGATTGCCATAGTCATCTGTGTCTTGCTCGCAATAGTTGTCAAGCCATGTTCTAGAGGAATCGGCTGGAACGCTCCTAGGCATCTCAGCAAGATCATCAAGAGCTCTCTATCTTTCCATATCTCGTTTTTTCCCTATTATCTATTTGAAGGTTGTTAAAACTGGGTTTTTTTGATTTATCTATTTTTTTCCCTATCATAACCGTCAAAGAGCTTCGAGTAAGCCTTTATTATTTCCATGCATCCCTCGCAATCTCTGCAATCAGTTATCACTTCTTCCAAAGCGGAGATCATTTCTATTTCACCGATAAGATTGTTAAAGAATATCAGGACCGCGGATTTACAAACACCGTTCTTAGCTTGAAAACTTCAGGCACCTAACTTATAAGCCCTTGGATAATAGCCAAAGAGTATCCCAAAAGTCAAGCAGTGGATTCCCAATATCATTCACATTTGATGGTACTTTCCTCATTCATCTAGTTACAATCGGTGTGGCTAACATTAGAACACCGCCTAACGTGAAAACAAACGCCCCCAGTCCTACTGTTGTTGTCATGGAAATAACCCAACCAATTCCTATGACAACCGCAAGGATCCCTGAAGTCCATGCAAACATACGCTTGAACAGCCCCAGCAAGCCGAATATTAAAGAGATTGGCGCACCAACAAGCGCAAGAAAACCAAACATCATTGCAATTGGGCCAGATATCTGGTTGGATGCTTCGGTCAGGCTTGTTGACCCAAAATAGACTCCTATTAACGGAAAATTTATGTTATTGAACCATGAAAGCAGAATAGCCGAAAACATTATCAACGCACCAACTCCGATAAATGCACGATATTTTCTCGTTATCGGTTTTGGAGGATGTCCCCTCCGTTCTTCTGCAGTTTTCTTTTCCCATAGGGTTACAAGAACCGCGGCATTAAAGATTACAAGGACTATCCCAAGTGGCGGAAATAGACCTAGTGACAAGAAGATTCCAAGAAGAAGCTGGAAGATGGCGTTGTAACGAAAATACCCTTTTCTCTGAACCTTCAAGACATTCGAAATGATGTTTAAAGCGATTAGAGTTAAAATGACTGCACAGATTCCTGCAAAAATTAGGTTCGCGAATTCTTTCCCTGGGCCGATACTGGTTGATATTAAGACTGAACAAAGGACCAGAAGAACCACATCTCTTATTGTCTGAATAATTCTGCTCGCCTTCCGCACCATTCTTATCGTCTGAAAATTGTTTTGTCCAGATTTAAACTTTCTAGTTTTAGAAAGTTTATAACAGATACTCTAATAACGCTCCCATACAAAAGTATTAGGATTAATTATTGATTATCAACATAAACTCTTGAGGAGATCTTGTCAAGTTTCATATCCAATTTGTGATATATCGTCAGTCTTCTATTTATCTCTTGTACTATAGTCTCGGTTCTAACCTCTTTGATCTTTTCTTTACTATAATATATCCAACAATAGTAATTGTGGTTATTGAAGCTATGAAGACGACAATAACCAGCATTAGATCAAGAGGAGGCTTAGAAGCAGTCTGCGCCTGTAGACTTCTGAATCTACCTAGGAGTTCTTGGTTGTAGGCTAATAGAAGGGCTGAAGTCGTTTCTATGTTTGCTGTGCCATAGGTGGTTCCATTCAGATAGCTCTGTGCTGCTATCCCTCCATCGCCTTTCTGATAGGACCAAGCTGTCTTTTCAACAGAATCATATATTGAAGAATTATATCCCAGAGCTTTGACTGAAAAGAGGTAAAGTCCAAGTTTGTAGTTCTGGAATCTTCCATCTTCTTTTGCGGCTTTGTCCAAGAAGCCGTGGCCATTCCACATTCCCTCGCCAATTTTAAGGAGGCGAATGGCGTTCTCAAGATCACCGCTTAGGTAGCAGTTTAATGCAAGATAGAAACACAGGTCAGCATATTCATCTGCATCATAGAAGATGCAGCCGTCACCTTTTTGGTGCCTATCAGCCCATACCGTATAGTTCTCTCCATCGATTATGAAGTAGTCAACGCTAATGTCACTACCGCCGTATCTGGTGGAAGTTATCTTTTCTCCGAGCACAACTTCAAAGAGGTTCGAGTTTCCAGCCTTCTGGATGTATGGTGCTATTGTCCTGCTAATGTTCTCGGCTATGGTAGAATTGAACGGCTTGAGTGCTTGAGAAGTCCACAGGTTGTCGCTGTATACCCAGAAGGTTCGATAGCAGGGTGTTCCATCGGGGGCATTAGTTCCCTGATCCTCGGCTTCGCTGACAAGTCCAATTCTTGGATCATATCGCCCCAGAATAAAGCGGGCTGCTTGTTGGAACTTTTGATCGTTGACTTTAGTGACACCTGCTCCGGCTTCGATGAACAAAATAGATAATGTCAACAAGACAATAGTTGAAAGAATCTTATCCAATTTTCACCTCAACTCAAAGCTTTAAATCCTTGCTTATGCCATTGGCCATATAAATTTTTAAAAGATGATAGGCTAGCGCAGCCTAGAAATCTTGTCGTACTTGGAGATCAAATCGTAGGTTGAGGGTTGTGTTTTACTTTTCTCCCATAAGCTAGTAGCGATCCCAAACCTGTTAAAAAGAACTGGCCACCACAGCTTAAGTTCGTCGCCATCATCTAATAAAACTTTTAATAACATTAAAAGATCGAGGATATATGGAAGTCTTAGTTTTAGGTTGTAGGGGTTGGGGTAAAGTACATCTTGAAGCCCTTCAAAAGTTGGACTTAGAAGTGAGTGCCTTTGCCAGAACTGATGGTGCGATAGAAGAATGCTCCAAGCATGCTCGCTTGAAGAAGTCCTTCACAGATGTCAATGAAGCGATAGATTCTTCAGCTGACGTGGTAGACATAGTGTTACCCCATACTATGCATAAAGATATCGCAATCAAGGCATTGGAGAAGGGAAAACACGTTCTAGTCGAGAAGCCAATAGCAACAACTGTTCAAGACGCCTGGGAAATGGTCAACACTGCGAGGAAAATGAAGAGGAAGTTCATGGTCACAGAACAGTTCTTCTTCGATCCCTCAGTCAAGGTCGCAAGGGAACTGATAGAGGAAGGAAAGATTGGAAAAGTCCACACGATAATAGTAAGATCACAGAGCAAGTGGAAGGGGGGCGGATGGAGGGCTAGCATGAAAGAGATGGGAGGGGGGAACCTGATCGATGGGGGAATTCACTTCATGGACACCTTTCTCAACATAGGAGGTGAATATGATCAAGTCAAATCCTTTACCTACAGGACAGGGAACATAATAGAGGGAGAAGATGAGACCATGGCACTGTTCAGGTTCAAGGTTGGCGCATACGGTATGTTCTATTACAGCTGGAACTATCCTAATCCCCCTCTGCTTCCAAGATTTGAAATAGTGGGCAACCTCGGAAGTATAGTAGAAAATGAAGAAGTGAAGTTGAAGAAACCTTATGGGCCACTTATTGTAAACGGAAGACCATGGCATATTGAAGATGTAGACGTCTATTATGAGCTACTGAAGGGTTTCATAAAGAGCATAGAGGAGGACTCTGAAGTTCCCTTTCCACCAGAACTAGCAGTGAGAGATTTGGAGGGGGTTATGGCGATATATTCAGCCAGCAGTGGGATCAATTGACACTCTCCACGACTGAAGTCAGGAGATTCTTGCACACAGTCCCTTCAACACTCTAGGACACATACGTGTTAGCGTTCATCCCATCATGGCTCATGGGCTGTCTGCAAGGGCTGTGCCACTAGCCCGTTAACGGCTTCTTCATGGAATTGAAGAAGCCCTATGTTGAACGCCCGAACCTCCTCCACCCACTTCAGCCTGAAGCCTCATCCGGGCCTTCGAGCATCCAGGCCACATCCACGAGCGACTCACTCAACATAAACATTGTCCTAGGTTACATTTAAGTTTATCGACAATTCATCTCACGGTTAAAACCGTAGGATTTCTTGTCGATTTTCTGTAAATAAAGAGACATAAGTGGTCCCTTTTCTCGTGGATATGCTTATGCGTGTATGGTATACTCCGTCCAAGAGAGTTCTCTTATTGCCTATGTTGATCCCATAAAAGTTAAAGAGCCCTCAATCATACAATAGTATACGAGGGGCTTAGCGCATGGGGAAAGTCTTCAAACCTAGGAAAGTAGTTAGGCGAAAGAACATTATAGATGAAGCTGTCCGCGATCTATCTCCGGGAATGGGCGAGACAGCAAAGGAGATACTTGAATCATGGAAGGGCGAAGAGTCTGAGAAGAGGCTTATGGAACTCCTCGGAGAGGAAGAAACAAGACGAATTCTGAAGAAGGTCAAACTTGGGCCTAAGACCTACTCAACTTAGGAACAATTTGATTGCATCATGCTCTCTGTGGATAGGCAGTTTCTAAGCTGGACTTTCAACAGGCATATACATATTGGTCTCAACCATCTCTTTTCTGTTTCAGGGTCTAATAAGAGGCTCCCCCTCTTTAGTATCCTCTATTTCTCAAATTCATGGGCTTGTATCAACTGTGACAGATAAGAAAAAGTTAAACGATTGCGGATAACCCGTTGCTTTTTCTCCAAGAATTGGCATTTCGACAGTATCCTCTATTACCTCCTTTGGCAATACAGTCATGTACTTCCATATCCAAACGTGAACGCTTTTGCTCGGAGATCCTATCTTAGGGTAGACAGACATGCTAATATGGAGAGTACTTTGTCCCCATCCATCAGCAGAACCTATCCAATTGACCGTTCCGTTGACCCAGATGGTGTTGTCGGTTACACCATAGTCGTTTATGTGCAGGCTCAAATAGGGGGCATCAGATGGGAAAGCATCATCCACATCCAAAGATCCTATCTGCAGTTTAGATGCTTCTATCATTAAAAAATAGAAAGATACAATGCAAATAATGATAACTATACCGGAGATTAATCTAAACCAAGGTTGTTCTGTTCATTGTCTAAGCTTGGTGTTACTTTTATTTATCTTCTTTGCCTCGCACTAGAGTATACTTGGACCTCACTTTCTATAAGGCTCACAGGTGTCTTTTCAACATAATCTTTTAAGAGTTTATGACATAAGGTTAATCTGAGGTCGAAGAGGCTTCATTTACACATGCTATTACATTGTAAATCGAAAGACTAGAACGCTTAAAATAAGGGCTTCATCTAAAAAGTTTGAAAAAAGGACCAACACAGGTCTTAAGCTTTCTTTACCAGTTCGCTGTGAGGGCGTATCTGGGAAACTGGTGACTTCCAGTTCTTCTTACTGCACTAGCTTTCCAATACTTTGAAAGTAACCGAATATTTCTGAGTTGTTTCTTGGGTCTATGCCTTTACAGAATTGCACAGAAGGATAACAAGGTTCTATCCTTAAGATGTCCGTCATATTGTTTTGGACTGCTAGAATATCTAATATCGCTACGTCCAAGTAAGACATGGAATCCATGTCAGACCAAAAAGAGCCATTGTACATTTCTCTATCGTCTAACATAACTACAAAAGGTTTGTGGTAAAGTTTCTTGAAAAAGTCTATTCCCTTGATCCTTTCAATTCCTTCCCTGTTAAGTCTGATATGATGGGAAGTCCAATTATAGAACATGATGTCTTTGTCTGATATCACCAGTTCATCATTCTCAGAGAGATAGACTCCGAAACCCTTGTGACCTTGCCCTTGGTAGCTCAGAACAAACAAGCCTGTGATTGCGACAACCCAGATAAGAATGACCACCAGAACAAGTACAATTGTTCGATCCATGACTTATAGATGTATAGGAGAGCCGATATTAACATTTCATCAAAAAGTCTAGTTAGGTGGACAGAAATTTGAATGTGATGAGCCAACCCTTGGAAAGTATATTTAAATGGGTCTGAGTTCCCTATGCATCTGAGATTGTTATTGAGGGTATGAGATTTGTCCCCAAACGGTCAACATAATCCGTAGTCTGATAAGTTGTCGGAAAACCTGTACTCATTCCAGCTTTAATCAAGGTCTTCAAATGGAACTGTAAAATATCTTGTGGACGACAAGCCTTGACCCTCCGTTGACAACATCTCTTTTCTAACAACATCCTGGTCTGAAGAAGTGTTCATCATTGGTTTCATTTGGAGAATAGCTGCGCTGTCAACTGCATGACCTGTAGTAGCTTTTGTCTAGTTCTTCTTTGTCTGAAATAGGTCGATGGTAGCTTCTGAGGATATTGTTTCGGATGCTTATTTTGCTTTAACTAGAAACTTAACACGTTTACCATCCGATAGGCTTCTTTCTAAGATATATCGTGTTTGTGAAGAAAGATGCTAAGTTGACCCCGTCATAAGGTTCAAGTGCGCTTCTAATGGACATATCTTGAATTGGGACAATTCGATATACACCATATGATGTCAACTTCTCTGATACTTCTTCCATTTTATCGTCGGGCAAGGCCAAACCTACTGTCTGAACTTTATCAACACCGCTATAAGCTTCATTAATAGGTAGTTCGTCGACGAGTTGATAAAGTTGATTGTAGCCTTCTATAACTATGATCTCGATGAACCTCCTCCTGTTGTGGATGTTGAAGGTTGGAAATGGTTCAACAACATTTTCCAAAGCACTTTCGCCCTTCGATACAATCAAGGTCCACATGTTTTCAGCTTCATTTGATGCGTAAACAGTTGAACCACTCAATTGCAAAATTCTCCTAACGCTCTGCAGAGTGTATATAGAGCTCTCATTAGTTGACGAAGGATACTCCTTTCCTATCCTATTTAGAGCAACCCCTACTTTTTCTGCGAACTTGTTTGCATCTCTCCAACCTCCAATGAAGATAGCTCTTGTAGGTGAACTACAAAGTTGTTGGTCATATAGTACCATGTTCAACGCTAGGTTCTCAGCCGTGTTTTCGTCGGAATATGATTCATCTATTACGGCTACGCCTGTTAGTGGGCCATTGATAAGTAACCTAGGGTGGTTTGGGTTTTCTGAGACAAGCTTACTAACATATGTCCTAGCTGGTTCTCCACCCCAAAAGTTTATGACCCCTATGGGTGCTTTCCCCAAAATGTACCTTAGGTTGTCGCTATCGTGCGTAAAATAGCTTATTGTCAAAGCGTCCATCATAAGCTTAGCTGTTTCCGACTCAATAGATGCTTCTTTGAAGAGTCTACAGACCTCCACGACGCCAAAATAGTTAGATATGGATGGTTTTAATATGGTGAAATTTCCAGTGGTTATTGAAAGAACTGTTGGTATAAGTGGTGGTATTAGCGAGTTTCCAGAACTTATGATGACCACAGGCCCAGCAGGTACAAATCTGTAGCTCTCTTGGTTTTCGACTTCGATAAACCTATGCAATCCTTCAATTTGTTTAGAGAACGAGTACTCTAAGTTCTTCCTTATGTTCTCTTTATTTAGTACAAATGCTACGAAGGAGAGCTCTAATTCCATAAGTTGAGTGTTATAGCCTGTTGATTTAGCGAGAAAACTTTTTAGTTTATTATATTCTCCGCGATCTAGTTTTTCAGTCCATAGCTTACCTACCTTGTCTAAGACCTCTAGTCTTTCATGTATTGGTATTCTAGATAGTTTGCTTTGGAGGCCCTTCGACTTCTCTAGCACTTTGGATAAACTCTTTTCCTTTAATTCATTTATAATAAGACCTATTTGTTCTTTCCTATCGACTTCATACTCTTCGATTTCGCAAAAAGGGTTCAAACATGCTGTTTCATCCATCTATTTCCTCCCCATAAGCTCCTCAAGTGTTCCGCCACAAGCTCTTTGTAGATTCCAGCCTTCCTCTAACTTTAATCTTCTAACATAAACGAATTCACTTCCATAGAAGTTTTCTGATCTATGGAAAGATATTATGTCACCTGGGTAAAAGATCTCAAGCCAGGAAGTTACAAAGGGGTTGAATATTCCTACAACGCCTTCCTTTCCTTCTTCCTCCATTAATTCATATGTTTTTGGGTTTAAGATGAACACTTCTGATAAAGGGTGGGGTACCTTGTCCATCACACCAAACTTGTCTATCAGGGCGGTTAAAGTTTCGGTCATCCCTAGAACATCCATGAAAGGAACGGGAATATCAACTCCTGACCTGTCTTTGGATCTGAAATGCTTCCTTGAAAGTTCAACAATCTTGTCATACGGAGGCAAGTCGGTGAATCCCTTTGTCCCACCGCCTGTGACGATAACTCCACCCCTTCCAAGGGCCACAGGAGGAGCACCTGACGCGATCTTGTAGATTATCTTTTTGGTTATGCTCATCGTTTCAAATTGTTTCGACATCAAGTATATGCCAGCTGGTGCGGTGAAGAAGAGTTTAGGCTCTTCTTTACTTTTCAGAAATTTTAGAATGTTATCTTTATTCGGCTCGAGCTTTTGCCATGGTTTCCCATCCCTTGATTCATCCTTCAAGTCCATTCCGTAGAGAAGCTGTATGCTCTTTGACTCTAATGCGAGGTGGACAAATGCTACGAAGTTCAACCTATATCTGAGCTCTGATGCCGCCATGAACAGCGCAACCCCTTTAGCCGGTTCAAGGTAATCGCCATAGACGTACTCAAAAAGATCTGTGTTTGCCTTTATCATTATTGCTAGGTCTATTGAGCTCCTGTAGATCTTCACGGGGTTTTTGTTGGTTGTGCCACTTGACATGAAGTACTCTCCATTTTGATCCGCATCTTTGATAACGAACTGCTTATGTCCGTCGCCTCTCAATATATCAGAGGGTAAGGCTAGCTTCGCCAAGTCTGATGGCTCAGCACTTTTAGGGTTGATACTCAGCCTCTCGAAGAGTTGGGCGTAGTATTCGCTGTGAACTGCAAAATACTTTAAGGCATCTCTTAGTAAACCCTTCCTTAGTTCTCTCAAGTAATGTGGAGACTTGTTAAACAAGCCCTTGTCGTTTACCAGACCCCATACCTTTTCAACATAAGGATCATGAGCTAGCCGACTCTTCGACGCTAAATCGAATATCTCTGAGCTATTCATAGTTAGTACATAGAGACAGCTTTCTAATCCAATATAAACTTAAGTCATAAAAGTATTGTAGAATGTATAGTGCGTTCCATCCTTCAACTTTCGAAGTCGTCTCAGGGAAGACATTTTGGGTTGAAACTGCTGATGCTTACAGAGGAAAGATCCAGAAAGGAGAGGATTCACCAACTTTAGAATCCCATTCGAAAATGCAAATCCCAAAACTGGGCCTATCTACGTCACAGGTGCAAAAAAGGGAGATACTTTATCTGTCGGAATCATAGATATGGTCATAAAGGCTAAACAAGGAGCCACTACTATCGTTACGGGCATGGGCGGGCTCACTAGGACGACATCAACAAAATAAGGGCAGAGAAACCAAAATATCGTTGCCCCACGGTTTGAAACCAGATTAGCATGAATACATATCCATCCCACTTCTCATGCTTCTGAAAGGTTATCTAAAAGATGGCTCATAGGAGTCTATATCATTTCCTAAAACGATTGAATCAGTGGCTTATCAACCGGAAAAGGGGTTAACACAGCTATGATATCAGTTCCTAGAGCATTAAAGACATGACGATAGTTCCTTTGTTTTAGATATCAAATAATAAACAATATAAGCACGTTGTCTTGACAAAGACTACTCGTGTTTGAAAACAAATGAAAGAAATGAAGGCCATCATGTTACTTGCATTAGTACTGTCAGTGGCATTGGCAATGTTCTTCCAGATTTGGCCGAACACGAAGGCGTCTACAGGGCACATGCTTGTTGGGGTAACGATGTCGCCTTCTCCCGTAGTGAATGTTCGTGCAGGGGAAAATGTCAGCATCTACTTTGGATCTGTGTCCTTCTCAGGCGGCCAATTTTATCTGTTGTGGAGTGTGGACGGGTTCTCTTCGATATCACCAGGCGACTTCAAGTTTTCTCCGGTGTTCAATACTGTTGACCTACAAGGCTCTAAGAAGCTTTCAGACGGGGTTTACGTAGGCAATAATTGGGTTAACATATCAGTGCCTACAACAACTGCTGGAGGCCACTATTACATCAAATGCTTTGATGGTGCCTCAACATCTGTCGCTGTAACAGACAACTACGTCAACCTTCTCCCAATCATCGAAATCACACCTTTTACCAGGGGAGCAGGTGGTGCCTCAATTTCCATCAAAGGGTCTGCCTTCACTTCAAACGGTGTAGTCAAACTGACCTACTATGATCCTGTCGTGGCAGTAAACAAGACGCTTGCGACGGTCTCAACTGATGCAAAGGGACGCTTTATCTATGCTACTACAGCTCCTGACCTAGAACAGTGGCTGCCTGCGGGCGAGCATCCAATAACATTTGATACAATAAAGTTCTACGGCAACGATACGTCAACAGGTTATCAGGCTGGAGCATACTATTTGGAAGGCAGGAGAGGCCTTCTCCAGGTTGACGGTATTTATCCTATTACTGGAAACATGTTCGGAAACGGTACCATATTCTCTGTTGAAGTCCATGTTGGTGATCGTCTGAGAATTGTAGGCAACTACTTTCGTCCTCCAGCTGTGACCATTTATTTTGACGACATAGCTATTGGTACTGTGAAAACGAATAGCTCAGGCTTCTTTAACACGACAGTGAAAATTCCACCAACAACCGCAGGCCCTCATCAAATTACAATAGAAGACTCAGTAGTCGATCAGACAACCACTACTACGACTGTTACTACAACGACAACCAATACGACTACAACAAGCACAGCGACTACCACTTCGGCTACTACCATATCAAATACGACGACAGTGCCAACTTCAACCACTACCTCCTCGGCAACTACTACGACCACAAAAACCTCATCAGCTACTGTGACAACTACAACTGAAACGACAACGGCTACTAAACCTGCGACCACCATCTCTTCGACATCTACAACCAGTACGCCGTCTCAGACAACATCCTCTCCATCAACCACTTCTTATTCTACTCCGTCGACAACTTCCCCAGCTAGCCCAGGAACAGAAATGCTGGCACAACTTGTCTTGGGATCACTGGCTATTCTGATATTGGGAGTAGCTGTAGCCCTTTTGCTGAGAGACAGAAGAGGACGAAGATAGGAGATCTGGGACTATACACTAATTGAAGCAGTTTATATAGATCTCTAAGTGCTGATGGCTATCTCAAAGTTCGGCCATACAATTTCACTATGTCGCCACATTCATCAAAGGTTTTGTCTGTCGTCTTTAGGTCTGGTATGTTATCTATCTTTGCGATGGTTCTTATTCCATTATAGGTGAAGGTTTGTCAATAAACTATTGCCGCCTGTCTTGTTTGTCGGATGTTTAGACAAAAGTTAGAAAAAAAGCTTGTTGCAATAAATTGTTTCCATGCATGTATTATGTGATAGAGAACAACTATATTCGTATTATGACTTTTATTGCGTCTTCAGACTTTTCAGATGCGATCTTAAATGCTTTATGTATTTGTTCTAAAGGAAAGATGTGTGTGATGAGCGGCTTTAGATTTATTCTTCCTGAGCTTACAAGACTTATTGCCGTGGGATAGGTATTTGCATATCTGAATAGACCCTTGATCGTCAATTCTTTGGAGAGAATATTTAACGTTCTTATCTGACATTCGTCTTCTGTGACTGCTCCTATTAAGACTATTCTACCTCCTTTGCCTGCGATTTCGAATGTCTGCCTAATGGTATCACGTGATCCGACTGCCTCTATCACAATATCTGTGCCTCGGCCATCTGTCAACTCTAGTATCTTCTTCACTGGATCCTCGTCCGAAGCATTTACTACTTCTGTTGCACCCAACCTTTTAGCACACTTAAGTAAATGGTCTCTAATGTCCGTGATGAACACTTTGGAGGCGCCACTTGCGATGACTGCTTGAAGTGTGCAAAGTCCTATCGGTCCGGCACCAAGTATCGCCACGGTCTTACCTGTCGAAACTTTACCTAATCTGGTCGCATGGATGCCAACTGATAAGGGTTCTATTAGGCTGCCTTCTTCATATGTCATTGAATCAGGTATCTTGTACACGAAGCCTGCATCTGCTGCAACATATTCGCAGAAGGCTCCATTGACCGGAGGTGTTGCATAAAATTTCATGTTATCGCATAGGTTGTACACGCCCTTCCTACAGTACGGACAGGTTCCGCAGGCAAAACCTGGTTCAATCGCTACTCTATCGCCTTCCTTAAGATTCTTGACTTTTCCTCCAACCTTGGAGATTTCGCCGGCACATTCGTGACCCAATATCAGTGGGTTAAGTACGACTACTGACCCTATTCTCCCCTTTTCATAATAGTGGATGTCTGAGCCACACACTCCAACACTGTGTACGCGTATCAAGACCTGTTCATCAGTTATTTGTGGGGTATCGATGTCTACCAGTCGGAGATCCAACGCCTTGTATAGGACTGCTGCTCGCATATCATCTCAACGGATTTCTCTGGTTTCCCATATTTAGCCTTTTTCGCGTATGAATTCTTCTCAACATAATCCAATGTGTCGGCTGACAAGCTCGCCGATGTAAGGCATTCTGTTATCTAACAAGACGATGAAAGATAAAGACGGTCTTAGAGATACAAAAGGGCGTTAACTTCAAGCTATAGCCTCAACTTATGTCCTTAGAATCCTATTCTTGTTCAAGACGTTGCTGGGACGATTATTCGCCCATTCCGCCATATCCACCTGGCATGCTGCCTGGTGGCGGCTGAGGTGGTCCTCGTGCCATCTTGCTTGATGCTATCACGTCGTCTATCCTGAGAAGCATTACTGCTGCCTCTGTGGCTGCTGAAAGGATCTCTTCTTTGACAGCGAGTGGCTCATATACTCCAAAGTTCTTAACGTCTTCGACCTTTCCAGCTAGAGCGTCTATGCCGACAGTTGTTCCTCCTTGGCTGTGTCTAGCTCTGAGCTCGACTAGGGTGTCTATTGGATCCATCCCCGCGTTTTCCGCTATCGTCAATGGTATGACCTCCATGGCTTCTGCAAACTTTTGTGCTGCAAGCTGTTCTCTTCCAGGAAGTGTTTGAGCGAAATCGAACAGTTTTGATGCGACTTCTGCTTCTGGTGCGCCTGCTCCTAGGACGATGTAAGGCTTGAGCATGACGTCTTTGACGACGGACAATGCGTCATGTATGGATCTTTCGGATTCCTCCACCACCCTCTGTGTTCCCCCTCTGAGGAATAATGTTACAGCTTTGGGGTTCTTGCATCCTTCGACAAAGACCCATTTGCCTTCTTCGATCTTTCTCTCTTCGACATGTTTTGCGTAGCCAAGGTCACTAGGGTTCAAGTCTTCTATGGTCGTGACAACTCTGCCTCCTGTGGCTCTTGAAAGCCTGTTCATGTCACTCTCGCTTACTCTTCTGATGGCGAGTATCTCTGCTTTAGCTAAGTAATGTTGGGCTATATCGTCTATGCCTTTTTGGCAGATTAGGACGTTTGCGCCTGTCTTAACGACCTTATCCACCATGTCCTTGAGCATCATGCTTTCTTCATCAAGGAACATCTTGATCTGTTCTGGATTGTTTATGCTGATCTTCGCGTCAAATTCTGTCTTCTCGATTTCGAGTGGGCAGTTAAGTAACGCGATCTTGGCTTCGACAACGTTCTTGGGCATCCCGCTGTGTACGACTTCCTTGTCTAAGGCTACGCCATTTATCAGTTGACTATCTCTTGTGGACCCTCCTGCCTTCTTCTCAACCTTCACGTTGTCTATTTCCACCTTGATTCCCCCATCATATTCTTCGGCGACTGAAAGCAAGCCTTTAACAACAAGTGAAGCCATGTACTCTCCCTCAGAGGAAACCATCTTCGTCGCCATGCTTGTTTTGGCGACTTTAGTAAGCCAGTCTTTGTCTCTTGAATCAACTTTTATGGCTAAAGTCTTCAGGATCTCATTGGCTTTTTCTGAAGCCTTCTTGTACCCGTCAACGATGACCATGGGATGTACGTCCTTCTCGATTAGCTCCTCTGCTTTCTCTAGAAGTGCGCCAGCTAAGACCACTGCGGACGTCGTACCGTCGCCGACCTCGTTGTCTACTGCCTTGGAGATTTCGATCATCGCCTTCGCTGCAGGATGCTGTACATCGATCTCCTTTAGGATGGTTGCACCATCATCTGTGATGGTGACGTCGCCCATGCCGTCGACAAGCATCTTATCCATGCCGCGGGGACCCAGGCATGACTTGACAACTTGGGCCACTATCTTTGCGGCCATTATGTTATTTCTTTGGGCGTCTCGGCCAGCGGTCTTGGACGTTCCCTCCTTCAATATCAGAACTGGTTGGCCTGAAGATGTTACACCCGATACTGCTGTTGTTGACATAACAAACCACCCACATTCTCAGAGTTTATAAGTCTTTGGTAATCAATTCAAAACATACACGATGAACGTGAGCACAATTTGACGGTTCAAAGAAGTGAGGAATATGGTTGACAATACTTAAATAAGCTTCGGCTACACCGTCAGGTTAAATCAGTGAATATTGATGAAATATAAACGTCTTGGAAGATGTGGGGTCAACGTTTCTGAAATATGTTTGGGGACCGCATATTTTGGTTCTTCAGTAGACGAGCCTACGGCCACAAGCATCATTAGAAAAGCCCTTGACTTAGGCATCAACTTCATCGACACAGCTAACATGTATGCTAATGGAAGGTCTGAAGAGATTGTCGGTAGGGCGGTTAGGGGTTTTAGGGAGGATGTTGTGTTGGCTACGAAGGTTCGTCATCGTATGGGCTCTGGTGTGAATGATGAAGGTTTGAGCCGTAAGCATATCATGTATGCTGTGAGAGAG
>Ga0209102_1000331_pt1 | contig 32429 bp, 36 predicted proteins | sample ConPoolayeHmetaG_FD_185483 | JGI IMG/M metagenome (GOLD analysis project Ga0209102, IMG submission 185483) | Hot spring microbial mat communities from California, USA to study Microbial Dark Matter (Phase II) - Cone Pool mat layer H metaG... ...
GTTATAGTCTGCGTCTCCAATCCACCGTCAAGAATCTTATCCATAGTCTTGCTACCCGTTGTCAGTGTTCTTCGTCTGACAACGGGTAGCAAGACTATGGATAAGATTCTTGACGGTGGATTGGAGACGCAGACTATAACGGAGTTTTATGGTGAATATGGCAGTGGAAAAAGCCAGATTTGTCACCAGTTGTGTGTGAATGTGCAGTTGCCTCCTGAGCGAGGCGGGTTGAATGGCGCTGCGTTGTATGTTGATACTGAGAATACTTTTAGGACTGAGCGGATTGTGCAGATGTCACGGCATTTGGGGCTTGACCACGAGCAGGTTGTTAAGAACATTATTTATGCTGAGGCGTACACTTCTGACCATCAAATGTTTCTTTTGGATAATGCTGATGAGGTGATTAAGGCGAATAATGTGAAGCTTATCATTGTTGACTCGCTGACGGCTCATTTTAGGAGCGAGTATATTGGGCGTGAAATGTTGGCTCCTAGGCAGCAGAAACTGAACAAGCACATGCACAAGCTTATCCGCTTGGCGAGGGCGTTTAATGTTGTGGCTGTTGTTACGAATCAAGTTATGGCGAAGCCTGACGTGTTTTTCGGCGACGCTGTGCATCCTATTGGCGGTCATATTGTTGGGCATACGAGTCACACGCGTGTTTATCTGCGCAGGGCTTCGCATGGTCCTGTGCGTATTGCACGCCTAGTTTCAAGTCCGTATTTGCCTGAGGGAGAGGAAATATTTAAAATAACTGAGAACGGCATAGAGGATGTTTCTGAAGAGGAGAAGACTAAGCCACGTGGTCGTTAAGATGCCTGTTCCTTCAGCGTTGGTGACGCGGTACTTTCAGCTTATAGTTAATAGGCAGTTTACTGAAGCGGAGCGTGAGTTGGAGAGGCTTAAGCAGAAGATGCATAAGACGGAGTGGAACAGGGGGTATTTTAGGGCTTTGTATGGGATGATGCTTGCACGGCGGTCGAACAATAATGGTACATATGCGTTCTTTTCAAAACTGGATTTCACTGATAAACATGCATTAAATAGTTCCAGACGGGAGTTTTTGGAGCATGTGAGAAATAGGCTTCATGGTGATTTTGACCGTGGATTTTTTTCGGCGTGGGCTGATTGTATGCGTGTAATGGGCAAAATGGAAATTGCAAACACTTTAGCAGTTAATAATGCAGTATCAGCGAAGGAGAAACTTGAGCCGATAAAAAGCGAAGAAGGGCAAATGTCAATAGAAAAGTTTGTTGAGCAGCAAGACGAAATCTAAACGATTGGTGCGATTAGCGTATATAGGAGAATCCAGAAGACCAGCCATGAGATGAAGTACATGCCAATGCCCATCGTTGCCAGTTTTTGAGGCTTCTCCACGTAGAGAACATATTTTCGTTTGATTATATAATAGCTTATCATGTAGATTATTAGGGCTATGGATAGACTGTTTAAAAATGTGTTAAGCGGAAATTCTTCCATGGTTATTGCCCCGGGAACTGCATATCCATACCCAGCGCTTACGAGGGCAGCAATTATTCCTAGGGCAAGTCTTAACCAGTACACCTTTGCAAGAGGCTTCATCATCTTAGACGCCTTCTCATTTTATATTTTAAATTGCGATTTAAGGTTGTCTATTCACTTTCTGAAAATTCCGCTTTCAGAATACTCAGTGAAGAACTCTTCTACTAATACACCATCGCAGAGAAGCTAAAACTCTTCAAAAAACAAAGATGAATAACATGTAACACTCTAAACAAAACCCGAAATAGTTTGGCTTTACGCCAAACTCCTACCAATGCGAGCAATGCCGTTTACGACAAGCTCGTCTTTCATAAGAGAAACTAGGCGCATTTTTGCTTTCCCTAACTCGTTTTAGTCTGTGGAGTATCTGCCTTATTCTTGTCTTCACTAACAAAACGAACAAGCTTTTCCCAGTCTATGCGCCTATCCTCAAAACAGAAGTCCCTAATGGACTCTCCAGTGAAGCGGTTGACAGCAGCATCCCAAGCCTTCTTGTACTCTGATTTATGTTTCTGTGGTTCGTCCTTCATTAATCTAATGAGTTTGAGATAGAAGTCCAAGTCTCCTGTTATCTCAGTCCAGAAGGCTTGTCCTGAGACATTGCGATAAATCTTGCCTTTGGGCTTCCCTTTCTTCTTTCCATATCCATGTCCTATTACAGCATCAAACTGCTTGTGGAGTTTGTATAGACGACTCCGCAATGAAATGAAACTCTCATTCTGTTTTCTCAACTGAGCTGCATTGCCCCAATTGGGACCTGACTTCACTGCAATAGCCATGTAACTAGTCTTTGTCTCTACAGCAACATCTACGCCTTCTGACGGAGAGACTACACCTCCAGAGGCTAGCTTCGCTATAGGTTCAAAGAAAGCATCTCCAAACATTCCTTCATCTGAGGAACTTATAAACGCCCTCAGAATATCTTCCACGATCTCAGAAGCTTTTTCTGTGCCTATTGCACGAAATAGATATGGGTTCTTCTTGCTTAGGAAGTCTTTTAGCTTGAGTTCTTGAATCCGCTTGGTTCGTCTGTTATAGAAGTCATTAAGGCATTTTGCTACGAGTTTCTCAAGCTTATCAGTGTTTATGCCAAGACAACCTGTTTGCTATCGCGTTTTATGCCCTTGGCTTCTTCTGTGGCTTGAACAGCAAGCTCATAGTATTCTTTCTTGAGTTCAATTCCGATGTATTTACGTTTTAGATTTATGCAAGCTAGAGCAGTTGTGCCGACGCCTATGAAAGGGTCTAGCACAACATCTCCTTCTTGTGTAAAGAGTCTGATAAACCAATTAGGCAATGCTCGGGGAAATGCGGCACTGTGGCTACGGTTTGAGCATTCAGTAGCTAGATACAAGACATTCGTGGGATATACCATTTTTCTCCCTAGCCAATTAGACACCTTCTTTCCAAATCCGCTGCCAACTTTGGACACATCACGTATCTTATCGGTTTCACTTAGTCTTGTCAATCTTGTCTCTGCCCACTTGCCCATTTGAACCGTCACCGCTTCCTGAAACATCTTGAAGTTCTTGTTTTTCGTGAAATGAAGACAGCGTTCCCAAGCGTCACGAAAGCGGTTTTTCCATTTTCCGGGATAACAATTCTTCTTGTGCCAGATGTATTCCTCGGTCCACAGCCAACCTTGTTTCTTCATTTCAAGGATAAGCTCGATAACATAAGTCTGACGTTCACCATTAACAGCACGTTCTTTGATGTTTAGAATGAAGGAGCCAGTTGGTTTGAGAACCCTTTTGAGTTGAAGGGAAATTGGAAGAAACCAGGCGACATATTTCTCGATAGGAACACCACCATAGGTTGACTTCCGATTATAGGCGTATGGTGGAGAAGTCACAATTAGATCTATGGAACTATTTGGAAAAGTCTTAAGTATCTCTGCACAGTCTCCAAGGTATATCTTATCTAATTCAAACATTCCAATTTACAAATTAATGATTTCTTGCTATTAAGTTTTAAAGTGCGCTGACTTCTCTGCCTTAATCTTTCCTTCCAGCAATCCTTCAGCTTTCGAATTTCCCAACTCCTATGGTGAAAAATTCGTCCAACAGTCATTCCAACTGTTAACGAAACCGCTATTAAATCCATATAAAGCCATGAATATTACCATGAAAAACAATAGCGTTATCAAATTTCATTGAAAGCTACATGTCAAGTTTAAATGCTGTTAAGTTGTTTTATCAAGTCGCTACATGATTCAAAAAGGCAACACTATAAGAGTTGTCTATTTATAGTTTGGCAAGGTTATAAATCGTTGGAGTTGAACAGCCTTGCGCAAGAAGGAGCCTACAAGTTTTGACATAACCGCTGTTGTTCGAGAGTTGAAAGAAACTATCTTGGACTCGCGTGTAAGCAACGTTTACCAGATTGGCTCCAAAACAATACTTTTCAAACTGCACAAGGCTGAACAACCTGCTCTCTGGCTGATTTCAGAAGCGGGCAAACGATTACACTCAACCGCTTATGCATCGGAGAAACCTTCTGTGCCGCCCGCGTTTTGCATGGCTCTGCGGAAATATCTGAGAAACAGTCTGTTAACAGATGTGGAGCAGTACGAATTTGAGCGAATTGCCATCTTCCATTTTAGAACCAAAGAAGGCAAATTACAGCTTGTCCTTGAACTTTTCGGTGAAGGCAACATCATCCTCGTAGACGAAAAAGGCATAATCCTACAGGCTCTAGCCTACAAGCGCATGCGCGACAGAAACGTTCTACGAGGCGAGGCATTCGCTTTTGCTCCTTCAAGCGGAGCCAACCCCTTCAAAGTCGATAAGACAGAGCTAAAAGATGGATTACGGAAATTTGGCGATGTTGAAGTCGTTAGAGCACTTGCAAGGTTCTTAAGCATCGGCGGGATCCACGCTGAGGAGATTTTGTTAAGAACCCAAATTGAGAAGACAAAACCATGTAAAATGCTAAGCGACGCAGATATTGACGCCATCTATGATTGTCTCCAAGCCCTGCTTGTTCTGGTTAGAAACGGCAAGTTAGAGCCCTGCATCGTCTTGGACAAGGAAGGCGAATACGTTGACGCCGTGCCCTTTAGGCTTAAGCGATATGAAGACTACACATTCAAGCCATACGACAGTTTTAACGAGGCTTTAGACGAATTCTATGTCAAAGTCTCCGCCATTGAAAAATCCAAGTTAGAAGTTCGTTTAGAAACAGAAAAGCTAAGAACAGAAGCTGACAGGCTCAGACGAGTCATCAACACTCAAGAGAAAGGCCTCGCCGAAGCTGATAAAGAAGCAGAACGCTACAAGCGCATTGGAGACGCAATCTATGCACACATAGGCGAACTAAAACTAATAACAGACAGATTCTTATCCGCCAAGAAAAACGGAAAACTATGGACAGCAATTATCTCTGAAATTTCTACCCAAAAAAAGGCTAACGTTAACCCATGGACATTTTTCGACTCCTTTGACACAAAGAGCTTAATGGTTTACGTCTGTATTGACGGCTTCAGTTTCGGTTTAGATTTACGCAAGACACTTTACGAATGCGCTGGAGAATTTTACGAACGTGCCAAACGTGCCAAACAAAAGGTAGAAGGCGCCAAAACCGCTCTAAGAGAAAGCCAAAAAAGGCTCAAGGAAGTTGAAGCAAAAATCAGAGAAATCGAAGCTTTAGAACACGTTGAACATGCCGAAGTCATGGAAAAAATCGAGAAACGCAAAGTCAAACATAAAGAGTGGTATGAAAAATTCAGATGGTTCTCCTCATCAGACGGCTTCCTTATCGTAGCTGGAAAAGATGCTGTCAGCAACGAAATACTAATAAAAAAACATACAGAACAAAACGACATCGTCTTCCATGCTGACATTGCAGGTGCACCATTCGTCATCATAAAAACAGAAGGAAAACAGCCAACCGAACAATGTCTTCGAGAAGCAGGAGAATTTGCCGCTGCCTTTTCACGCGGCTGGAGAGAAGGATTCGCCTCTGCAGACGTTTACTGGGTCAAACCAGAACAACTAGGCAAGGGCGGACCTTCAGGCGAATATGTTCCACATGGAGCATTCGTCGTCAGCGGCAAACGGAACTGGATGCGCAACGTTCCGCTTAGAGTAGCTGTTGGCGTAACAACAAGCAATGAAAATGAGAAAATAAGATTTGTCGGCGGACCCATAGATGCGGTTAAGGCAAAAACAAACGCCTACGTGACAATAGCGCCTGGAGACCAAAAAATCAAAGACCTATTCAAAAGCATACTGAAGATTTTAGCTGGAAAATCAACAAAGGAGCTGAAGGAAAAACTTTCTAAAGCTAATATAGAAGACATAAGAGACTTCACACCATACAACAAAGGAAGAGTCTTGGAAAACTAAACCTACAAAAACAGAGAGAACTGCAGTTTCTCCAAAAAGTTAGAAACTCAAATCCAATCTATATATAAGGGAGGGGCTAGTCAACTCGAGACTAGAAGCTATTTCCCATCTTTCTACGAAGCGCTTTCAATGTTCCAGAAACCATCACAACATGTACGGCAACTTGCCTATTTCCAATATTCGTTATCGAAGCGATTGCCGCACGAACAGTATCAACTGCCGCATTTGCAACTCTTACGATGGCAAATCGTCTCTCCACATCAAAATCAATCAGCACCAAACCCGTCTTACTCGCACCATACTCTCCAAAAAGCTTTAAAACAGCGCTCCAAACCGCATTCATAAACTCTTGCGAATCAACCGCTCCTTCACAATCCAACTGCAACGCCAAATAACGACGCCTAACACCCTTCAACAATCCCGCCCTCTTCTAATCACACGAATCCCAGGCGCAACAAACCCCGCACCAAGCTTCTCACGATTCCGCTTAATAATCGCCAAAGGATTCTCAGAAACCGCCCTTAAAGAAGAAGCCTCATCTAAATCAAACAACAAAGCTAAAGCCGCCATCTCACGAGGCTTCCGCAAAAGCATCACATCCGAAACACCGCTCGAAATAACAACAGGAACATCAGCTTTCTTTGCAATGGCAACCTCTCTTCGCAGACTTGACAAAAGCCTAACCTTCACAGGCCCCTCTAAAACAAGCAAAGGCTTCATATCAACCTCCAGAAAAGCCAAACTATTCGAAGCCAACTCCGCCTCCGATGCGTCAAAGAATCTCTCACGAAAATCAAGCGAAGGAAAACTCAAAAGGTCCACGCGACGATCCTTAGCCGCTTGTCTCGCCACGCTCTTAGAATTGCATGACACGGCTACTATCTCAAACCTTCTCCGAAGTCTTCTCAAATCTTGAAGTAGTTCCTTTGGTGTTTTGGGCTTTAAATCAACGCGCAAAGCCATATCCACGTTTGCCTCACTGCAGACGCTACGTAAGGGCTGAAGTTCTTTCTCAGAAAATCCTGTTGAAAGAGGCACCGCAACCATGCGATATCCAAGCATAGAAGCCTTATGTACCATACGTGAAACATGCTGAAAATTCTTCAAATCCGCACACAGATGCAAATCAGCAAAGATTCTTCTCATGGAAGCAACCCAAATTTTCTGCAAATCTCTAAAACTTCTTCTTTGCCATGCCTCTTAAAATGAATTCGAAAATGTATTGGATCAGCCGAAGAAAGCTTAAACTCGCCTAAATAGGCTGACTGCTTATCCACCCTCAAGTAAAGATTTCCTCTCTCAAAACGCTGATCAATCTCGCCGCTTAGTATCTCCTTGTCCAACGTGCTCAAGCCAGAAGACAACTTTTCAAAAACTGTCTGAGCCATAATCTTATCCTTAATTCTAGCCTCAAACAAAACTATCGGATTTCCATAATGCCCCGCTAGATTTTTCTTTTTAAAGATTACTGTTTCATGTAGTTCTGGCGGCAAAACATTGCGTATCGCCCCTAGAACCTTGTCCACATCCTCAGTCGCATGAGCAAACACTCGAACATCAACGTAGCCTATCGGAAACTTCAAAGCTGAACCACTAAATACTATCAGAACACTGATTTAACTTTTAGATTTTCCCCTTAGCCTTAGACGCAGCCTTCTTGCTCTTCAGAAAAGCCTTAACAGCTTCAACATTCTCTTCATGAACCGTTTTGCGTCTGGAATCAACTGGAACACCAAACCCTAAAGCCTCTTTCAGGCTCAATCCCACTTTATTCAATTCCTCGCGACTAAAACCTTTTCCAAAGCGCTGTTTTCCACCCTTCTTGTAGACTTTAGGCTTTACCAATTCCATAGCGACTACCCTTCTAGTTTGCTGCCTCTCTTTCTGCTCGGTCTAATCTTCTCTGCACCGCGACCCTTTCTTCGCAAGCCTCTAACCTTCTTACCTGCGCTTGTTAAACCTCTGAAAACTCGTCTATGATGCTGCTTTTGGCATATCCAGTTAAGATCCTTATCAGCCTTAACCACTGGATGAGTGGGGTTAACCATTATGACCTCAAACCATTTCGAACGTCCATCTTCGCCAACCCAATAGGAATTAAGAACCTCCAAATTAGGAAACTTTCTCGCGGCTCTTTCCTCGGCAATAAGCCTCAAACTCTTTCCAGGTTTAAACTTCTTAACACCCATGCGCTTAGGTCTTCTTCCAGCCTTCGGCCTCTGTTTTCGTAACCCGCCTCTTCTAACACGAACACGAGCAATCACAAAGCATTGTTTTGCTTTATAGCCCAATTTTCTGGCTCTGTCTAATCGGGTTGGCTTTTCCACTCTATGTATTACAGGTTGCCTTCGCCACTCTATCAATCTCTGACGCATCAACTCGTCTACAAAGGACGCTTCAGGTTTTGCCCATGCCTCAGCCATGTATTTATACGCCATTTTTCATTTCACCTCGTTCAGTTTACGGTTCAGCCCTTAAGGCTACATCCCAGCGGACGATAATCCGCCAATAGCTCTGAATCATAGCTAAATGCGGCAAAATAAACCTTTCCAGCAATTTCACTGAAGAATAAGCAATTACAGCGAATAACACATTTAAGAATGCCAAAGAATAGAACAAAAATCATCTACTGTAGTTTATGGTTTTCTCTCTATCAGTTCTTTGACGCGTGTCTCTATGAATTCGGTTACCTTTTCCTGCGTGTACTCTTTCTCTTCTTCCTGTTTTCTCAATTGCTTCTTAATTGTCGCTAGAACTTTCTCCATGTCAAATGGTTTTAGAATGTATGCGTCTGCACCTTTGTTAACCGCTTCTATTGCACTTTGTTGTGAAGGGTAACCCGTTATTATTATCTTTCGCATTTTCGGCGTTGTGTCTCTTATTCTAGTCAGAAGCGTTGTACCTTCCATATCGGGAAGTCGAATGTCTATCAAGGCTAAATTGTAGAATCGCATTTTAGACTTTTTGATGGCGTCTCTTCCATTTTTCGCCATGTCAACAATATATCCTTCTTCGTCCAAAATCGCTGCCAAGACTTTTCTTATGCTTTCGTCATCGTCGACAACAAGGATTCTTGCACGTTCACCCATACTTTTTCACCTCCTTCTTCTTGTTCTGGGTCGACAGGCATAGTCACGACAAAAGTTGTGCCTTCGCCAACTTTGCTTTCAACAGAGATATTGCCGCCATGAGCTTCTACAATACGTTTGCAGATGGGCAGACCCAGCCCCATTCCTTTCGATTTTGTCGTAAAGAAAGGCGTCCAGATTTTCTGCATAACCTCTGGCGGCATGCCTATTCCTGCGTCAGCAAAAGTAAACGTCACAAAACCATTTGATTGGCTACTTTTTATCACGAGTTTGCCGCCATTTGGCATTGCGTCGATTGCATTCTTGATTATGTTGTTAAAAACCCTCGCCATTTTTTCTATGTCCACTTTAATTTTAGGTTGGGTTTCTGTCAAGTCTATTAATTGAATATTTTTTGGAGCTTCTAAAAGGGACAGAATTTCTTTCATGATTACTTTCGGAGTTGTTTCGGTTAGTTCTAAGTGAATTTCTTTCGAGTACTCGAGAAGATCCGTTATAATTCTGTTTGCATAGTATATCTCCTTCTCAATAAGCGCAAGCATCTCCTTTACTTTCTCATCCATTGCAGAATCGAGTTTTGTCTTCAAATAGTAGACAGCGCCCTTTATACCTGTTAATGGATTACGCAGATCATGCCCCACCATTGCCGCCACCTGTCCAATAGCAGCAAGCCTTTCAGATCTGAGAAGTTGCTCTTGTGCCTCTTCCAATTGGCGAGTTCTCTGTTTAACAAGTGTTTCCAGATGTTCAGAATATTCCTCTAATTTCCTCTGCATCTGATTTCTTTCTGTTATGTCTCTGGCAATGCCCAAGACCTCAATCTTTCCTCCGCTTTTAATCGGAATTGTTGATATCTCAACACACACCTTACTACCGTCTTTTCTTATCAACTCAAATTCGTCAGGTCCTGTTTTCTCTCCTTGCATGTTCTTTTCAAGCGCCCCAATGACTTTCGGCAAATAGTTCTCCGAGAGAATTCCTATCTGCAGCATATTCTTTCCAATAATTTCCTTTCTTTTGTAGCCTATCAGGCGTTCTGCTTGTTTGTTTCCATCTATAAAATTGCCGTTAAGGTCGCTTACATAGATGGCTTCAGGAGCGTTCTCTATAAAACGCCTAAGCCTTTCCTCAGATTCAGCAAGTTTCTCCTCAATTCTTTTTCGCTCTGTAATGTCTATAATTACAGCCAATGTGCCTTCGAATATTCCTTCTTCGTTTTGTATGGGTGATGCTGAAATTTGAGCGATGCATGGTTCACCATTTTTGCGACACAGTGTTAGTTCGTATCGGCTTATTTCACCTCTCATTCGCTTTTCTGTCTGCCTTTTGATTTCCTCAAATCCTTCCATGGTGACAAGTTTTCGCAGTTCAGTTCCTATGAGTTCTTCTTTTTTGTAGCCCAGCATATCTGCAAACGCTTTGTTTGCGAAGGTGATTCTTTCATTTTCGTCAACAATTGTTATTCCTTCCATCATGGTTTCAAAAAGCATTTGCAGCTTTCTGTTTGCATCCCTTAACTGCCTCTCCATCTTCTTGAGTTCAGTTAAGTCCACCATGATTGCTTGAAAGCCAATCGTTTTGCCGTTAACCATAAATCTTGAAGGCTTTGACCATAGGTGAATGACGTGTCCATCTTTGTTTATTACGCGAAACTCTAAACTTCGTGGCTGTCTTCGCAAAAGGATAATCTTCAGAAATGCTCGCACTATTTTGGCCTTTTCGTCTGGATGCAGAAATTCTTTAAACGGACGCCCTAATAGCTCTTGAACCGAATAACCCAGCAAATCAGCCAACGCCTTATTCACGTATGTAAAATGCCCTTTAAGGTTTGTAATGGCTATTGCTATGCCAGCATTCTCTACTAAACTACGGAATTCGTCATCAGACTTGCAAGCCATCAGAGTCGCTTCCGAAAGGGAGAGGTTTTGGTGGTAAGAAATTGGTTTTATAAAATTTAACTTGTGCGAATGTTGAGTCTGAATTATTACTAACCATACTTATTTTGAATTCAATTCAGAATCGAAAGAAGAAAAAGGCATAACATAGGCAGCGAAGTTATTAACTGGAACGCAAAAAGGATACTATTCCTAGAAGATGGTGTTAGCCATGGCGGGGTTCAGAATCGGATTATCCATGCTATACTGCCTAAGCGAAACCTTCCACAAAATGACGGAGCGTCTCCAACAAGTGCAAACAAAATACATAGAGCTTGTTGATGATGGATTGCATACGCTGAACAAGCAAAGAGTTGACACGCTCAAGAACATCGGAGAATCGTACGGCTTAAAATATTCTGTGCACTCGCCTTTTGCAGATATTAACATTGCCTCACCTTCCAAACCGATTTTGAAGGCTATGCTAAAGCGATTAAAAGAATCGATTGCCTACGCAAACGCTTTAGACGCTTATTTGTGGGTTTTTCATCCGGGATTAAAAACTGGGGTGAGCATGTTCTATCCTCGCATGGACTGGCTTCAGAATTTGAAAACTGTGCGTTTGCTGTTGAGGATTGCAGATGATTATGGTGTGGAGATAGCCATAGAAAATGTGCCGGAGCCCTTTCCGTTTCTTATGAAGAGCGTTGAAGACTTTGAGAGGTTTTATGAGGAGGTTAATGAGGATGTGGGCATGGTTTTTGATGTTGGACATGCAAACTTGAACAGGCAGATGGAACGTTTCTTAACGGTTTTCGCTGATAGGATTGTGCATGTTCATGCGCACGATAATGATAGAAAGAGCGATCTGCACTGGGGGATAGGCGATGGAACAGTTAATTGGGAAAGTTTCGGGCGTTTATTGCGGAAGATATCATATGACAAAGTTGTTGTAATCGAGTCTGTTGAGAACATTGAACGTTGCTTCCAAAAACTTGATGAGCTATTTGCCATATGATTTTTAGCTGTCCAGAAGCGGCAGTTCTATTTTCATAAAATCCTCGGCTATAAGCGTGTTTTTGAAGATTTTTTTGGCTTGTTTCAAGAGAATTTCTGCATCCTCGTATCTTGCGCTAATGTGCGTGAGAACTAGCTGTTTGGCTTTTGCTTTTTTTGCGTTTTTTGCCGCTTGCTCTGGAGTTGAGTGCCCATCTTCTTTCGCTTTCTCGGTTAGGTCATTGTCTAGTGTTGCATCATGGATAAGCAAATCTGCACTATCTGCGAATTTTGCAAAATCTCTAAATGGTCGCGTGTCGCCAGTGTAGACAATTTTTCTTCCACGCCTTAAGGGTCCAGTTACTTGTTCAGGTGTTATTGTTCGACCGTTTGGCAACTTTGCTTTATCTCCGTGTTGCAGTTTTGACCATAAGGGTCCTTCTGGAATGCCCAGAGCTTTTGCTTTTTCTGGGTAAAATCTTCCTGGGCGGGGTTTTTCCACAAAAGCGTATGCTAAGCTCGGAATTACATGGTTCGACCAGATCGTTGATATGAGATATTCGTTTTCGTCGCAAACAACGCCTGCAGTGTATATTTCGTGGATTTCAACGGGAAAGGTCAAGACAAACTGCACGCTTTTTCTGATGCCTTCTAAAAACTGTTTTATTTCAGGCGGTCCATAAACCTCAAGTGGTTTTTCTCGGTCAAGCAGAGACATTGTTTGCAATAGTCCTGGTAAACCTAAAATGTGATCGCCATGCAAATGTGTAATCAGAATTTTCATTTTTTTGTGAAAGCCTGTTTTGACTTTTATCATTTGTCTTTGTACGCCTTCGCCGCAATCGAACATTATTTGCTCGTTCTTGCGTTGTAGGATTATGGCGGGTAAGCTTCTTTTTGGGGTTGGAATGCTTCCTGCTGTTCCGAGGAATGTGACACGTAGGCTCATTGGTTTACACCTTTTCGAATACTGCTATTTCTCTTGTTAGGCTTCGGTGAACATAAATGAAGTGGGATTCCAGATGCTTATATCCTAAAGTCGTGCCCATTTGTCCAACATTTAATGTTTTTGGTGCAGCAATGCAGATGTGCTGTTTTCTGTTGAGCATGTCTTGGGCGCTGGTTAGAATTTCCTTAACTATTTGGCTTGTAGTGCGCTTTACTGTGGTTGCCGATCTTCCGTAAGGCGGGTCGGTTACTATGCAGTCCACCTTTCTTATCGGAAGCCTTCGAGCATCAGCCACGATTACTCCTTCGGGTTTGATGTTAAAATAAGTCAGATTTCTCAAGCTACCCTTTGTCATTCGTCGCTGAACGTCCGTTCCAAGTATACGACAGCCAATCATTGCCGCCTCAATAAGCATGCTTCCAGTCCCACAGAACGGGTCAAAAACCATATCCTCAGCCTTTGGCATGGCAAGATTCACCATTCCTCTGGCAAGTTTAGCATGCATCGCTGAGGGATGGAAGAAAGGCTTTTTCTTTGGGCGTCTTTCGACGAATGGTTTTGGCAGAATTTCAGCAAGTCTTATGCCAAAGATGAACCGTTCGTCTGTTAATATTCCTATGAAGGTTTTGGAGGGATTTTTCAGATTCACTTTTGCCTTTGTTTGGTTGAGCACTATTTCTCCAAGTTTCCGTTCAAGAGCCATACTATTGATTTTTGGCGAGTGTTTTTTTACGCGTTTTATGCGAATTGCGAAACTTGTATTGTTGTCTAAAATTTCTTTCATGTTTGTGGAATTTACAACCTTTAATATTGTGTTTGTATCCGCTTTACAGCACAGCAGTTCTAGTCCGCAAAGTCGGGTGAAGGCTGCTCTGCGTCTTATGGCTTCTACACAACTTACGCTTGCGTCGACTCTCAGTGTTTGATCGAGCTTTTCCAAGATTTTAAAATCATAATCCTCTGCTCTAAGGACAGCCTTCAATTCTGAAACTGGCAGCGTTTCATGTTCGCCTGAAAGCAAAAAGAAAAGCCTAGCCACGTTTATGCTCCTTTCTTGGTTAGCGCATCTGCGATTAACGGAGCAATTGAAACCTTGCTGACATGGCTTGGAACGCTGTCTGTTCCGACGATTTCTTTGACCCCAGCTTCCATAATCTTCTTTTCCGCATCGCCGATTAAAAGCGGATGAACACATGCAGCATAAACATTAGAAGCTCCAAGTTCTCTCATGATTTTCGCAGCTAAAACGATTGTTCCGCCAGTGCTGATTATATCATCGAAGATTATAACGATCGTTCCCTTTACGTTCAGCGATTTTTTCTCCGTGGTAACTTGTCCAGTATATCGGTCTCTATGCTTCTCCAAATAACCGCACTCGCCGCCTAGAACGTTCTTTGCTTCTTCGACAAGCCATAAGGCGCCTGAGTCTGGTGCAAGCGCAAAAGCTCCGCTGAATCCTCTCTGTTTGAAGTGTTCGGCTAATGGTGAAATTGCTGAGACAGTCTTTGCTGGGAATGGAAATTTGTCTAGAACTTTTGCTTGGTGAACGTTAACTGTTATTAGGCTGTCAATTCCAGCGGCTTTGAGCATTTTTGCAATTGTTTCGATGCTTACTGCTTCGCCTTGGAGAAATACTTTGTCTTGGCGTGCATAAGCCAGATAGGGCACGACGGCGGTTATCTTTTTCGCGCCTTGACGTTTGGCTGCGTCAGCAATAAAGGCTAACTGCAAAAGCCGTGCGTCTTGGGGTGGACTTGTTGTCTGCACTATGACCGTTTCTTCATTTTTTACGTTTCCTTCAAGTCTTACGTATGATTCGCCATCAGGATAGTTTTTGAAAACTAGTGGTATGGCTTCTGCGTCTAAAAGCGCTGCTATTTTTTCGCCTAACTGTTTGGAGGCTGGTCCAGGAATTATTTTCATTGGTTTCCCGTATTCAGATGATGCTGTTTTTGTGTCTTTTAGGTTTTTCTAGAAGTCTTATATTGTTCGATTAGTTCTTTGGCTCTGTCCATGCGGATTTTGCGTTCTGCTGCCATCTTTTCTGCGATTATGTCGATTAGTTCGCCTGTGGCTCCTGCGGCTACGGCTATGTTTCTTGCGTGAAGCGACATGTGACCGCGTTGTATTCCTTCATGTGCTAAGGCTCTTAATGCGCCGAGGTTTTGTGCTAGACCTACGGCGGCTAATACTTCGCCGAATTCGTTTGCGGATTTTACATTGAGGATTTTTATGGCTATTTTTGCTATTGGATGTGTTTTTACTGCTCCGCCTATCAAGCCTACAGCCATCGGCAATTCTATGGAGCCTACTAGGTCGCCGTCTTGGTTTTTCTCCCACGTTGAAAGGGCTGTGTAGTGTCCGTTTTTGACTGCGTATGCGTGTGCGCCAGCTTCTATAGCTCTGTGGTCGTTGCATGTTGCGATTATGACGGCGATTATGCCGTTTAGAATGCCCTTGTTATGCGTAGCCGCTCGGTAGGGGTCTGCCGCGGCGAAGGCGTAGGCGTTTACTATGCCGTCAACGACTTCTTCTCCACCAACAGACTCTTGGGGCACTGTGCAGTATGCTCTTGCTAAGCGTTTTACAGCTAAATTAGAGATTATTCGCAGATAGATGTGTCCGCCTGTTATGCGTTCTATCATTGGCGCTACAGCCTCAGCCATCGTGTTAACTGCATTGGCGCCCATTGCGTCGCGGCAGTCTACATGTAATTCGGTGATGAGCATTGGTCCTTGTGTTGTTTGGATTACTTTTGCGTCTAGGTCTTTTGCTCCGCCGCCCACAGAGACGAGCACGGGGTCTTGGTCGTTTGCCTTTTTCAGAATCTCCTCTTTCGCCTGTATCACCCTCATCTTGGCTGCATATGGGTCTTTTATGCCTACGGCTTGTATTTGACCAATCATTATGGGTGGAGTGCTGCTTGCGAAGAAGCCGCCTCCATCGCGTACCATCTTTGCAGCATAGCTAGCGGCAGCTATAACTGAAGGTTCTTCTATTGCCATTGGGATTAGATAGTCACGTTTGTTTATGAGAAAGTTTACACCGATTCCAAGCGGTATGGGGATGGCGCCTATAACATTTTCTATCATTCGATCAGCCACATCTAAAGGCAAAGAACCAGTATTCAGCAACAAAGCCACTTCATCATTGGATAAATCAGCAAATTTTTTGACAAATTCTAAACGTTCTTCTGGGCTAAGCTTGTAGAAACCTGAAGCTAAGGATTCTTTCATATACTTCACCCACGAGATTCAAAGTATTACTTTGCAGCGATATAAAATAATTCCTAAAGGGTTTTGTCTAATATTTACAAGAGGAAAAAAGGGCATGTTTAAAAAGTTTAAAAAAAAGGAAGTGGGCGTTGTTATTCGTATGTGAACTGTACAGCGAAAGCATCTCCTGGGGTTTCTGCATTTGGCTTAGTAATGATTTGGAAGGTTATGTGCCAAACTGCGTCTCCAGTTATAGTACCAGAGTAAGAGGAACTCGTTGACAAAACATTGAGCAAAGCGATAAAGGTGCCAGTTGAGTTATCGTAAATTGTGATGCTAAATCCATTTGCTTCATACAGCTCCGAATCAGCGGCGTCTGTTATGTCGATTGTTATGTCATGTCCCCCAGAATCCAAGTTCTTCAAGTAGAGGTGATTTGTTATGTTATTTGTGGTTCCATTATTAACGGATAGTGAAACAGTCGCAGTGCTACCATACACATCCACGGTCCCCGCAGTTTCGACACCTTTGACCCATGTTAATCCTCCAGATGTTATCACAACTGTGCCTTGAATATACAAGTATCTATAGTATGATGCACTAGCAGTCGCTATTAGTAGCGATGTTATTATTAGTGTTATTAGTTTTAGGCTTTTCTTATAATTCAGTTTCATTTTATTGTTTCACCTCCTTCCTTTTTCTTCTCTCCTTCAACGTTTCCATCCAAATTCTAGCAAGTACGTAGACGCTTACGCCTAAGACGAGAACGCAGGCTATCGCAAGCGCTATTGCCGACACTACAAATGCAGCCTCTCCCCACGAAGGCTTAAGCAGAGCATATACAGTTGCGCATGTTATCGCTGTGCCTGCGCCTATGGCAATGTACCACCATTTAGGTTTGAAGAAGACATACGTGCCCGCTCCAATCACCAAGGTGTCAAATGCAACAATGCCGATGAAAGCAGCTTCCCACGACATCTGCGGAGTCATTATCAACGGATGAGCAGCCACTTGCGAATAATTCGACAGAAAGAAGACAGCTAAAGTAAGCGTTGGAAAAGTAACCGTAAACATGAAAACCTTCGCATAATTAAGCAACTTCTTCATTACGCCAAGATACAAGTTCACAGCCACAATGTTCGCCAAAGCCACAACCAAATACAGAAAGCTATACCAGAAACGCATGTACTCACCGAAAAACACCATGAACTCCCTGCTCACAAGCAACTGCCCAAAACCAGCCAAAGCCGCCAACTGATACACGTACGGCAACTGCCACGGAAAATGCCTATCCAACAAACACGTCAACAAACTCACAGCTAAGAAAAGATTGATGCCTAACAGTGCAAAGAACTCCGGCTGTAATGGAGAGGCCATGTCGGTACCGCACTCGCAATGTCTCGTTTCATTTTATTTAAGACATATGAATTCGGAATCAAAATCCGAATTCCACTATAATAAACCGTGAATAGAAGATAAATATTATGTAGTAATAATCGCTACACACTATTCAACGAATATAAATGGACTTATTATTCGGGCAATGCTAAGGCTGTGATGGCGTGGTGCTTGTGGATTTCTTTTGCGAGGGTTTCTGCGTGTCCTTCACGGTAGTTGTCTGTTATTACGAGTTTGGGTTTTGAGCGTCTTATGTACTCCATAAGCCAATCATAGTCTGAGTGGTCGCTTAGGGCTATGACATATTCGTTAGTAGAGATTTGTCGACAGGCGGAGTTGAATTCCCATCCGCTTACGCACACGCAAAAGACATCGTGGTAGATTTTGTTTCTTGAATTCATGTGATAGAAGACTATGCATGACGAGTTTCTTTCTAAAAGTTCTCTGGCTTCTCTTTCATCCGAAAGCATTAGGCGTCCAAGATGCATTCCATGAGCTTGGCAGACTTTGGAAACGTGAAAGACTCTTTCAGGCATTATAAAAGGAGCTTTAATGTTAGCTTTGCGTAAGATTTGCATAACTTCTTGAAGTTTGCCATGATAGCCAAAAACGTAAACAGCGCCCTGTCTTAGTCCCCTCTCTATCGTGGAGATAAGCTTATCTTTTACGTCTCTTTTGAAGATGCGTTTGCACGTTGGGTTTCCATAAGTTGCTTCTATGACAAGTATATCCGCATCTAAAACAGGAGTCCCATCTATTCTAAAGTCTCCAGTGTAGACAATCCTCGTTGCTTCCGCATCTTCAACAAGCACCTGAGCAGCGCCCAAGATGTGGTCGGCTGGAAAAAGCGTTATACGCTCTTCCTCGTACTGGATGGTTTTGCCATAGTTGAGCGTTTCCACAAAGCCACCCATAAGGAATATGGGTCCTCGTAGTACGTCGATTAGGTCTTTTGTGGCACGGGTCATGAGTACCTTCTCGCATGTGCTAAGGCTTTGTTTTAAGCCTGTCATGTGGTCTGCGTGTGCATGTGTGACTACTCTTAGGGGTCGTGTTTCGTCGAAGGCGTCGCATGCAACGTGTTTTCCAAGCAGAATCGCGCCTTTCGATGTTATCGTGGCTTTTATAGACACATCAAGCACCTATGAACGAGCGTAGTCGCAAATTAGCGTTGCTATAAACTTGGTTCCTTTAATGAAACTTTCAACCTTCAGATTTTCGTCAGGCGCATGCGTATTAGCTTTAGGATGACTACATCCAACAGAGACCACAGGGTAGCCTAGAATGTTACGGAACAAGTGCATAGGTCCAGACCCAGCGCTGATCGGATAGATCACTGCTTTTTTGCGGTAGATTTTCTCCGCAGTTTTTGCAACCAGCTTAACAAAAGGATCATTAATCGGCGTTTTCGTCGGTTCAGTAGAGCCCTGCTTGACTATTTCCAAATCTCCAAAACCATGCTTCCTCAAGTATTTGACAAGTTTCTTGTAGATATCGCTGGATTTTTGGTTTGGAACCAAACGAAAGTCAAGTTTTGCAGTGGCTTCGTGCGGAAGAACAGTTTTAGAGCCTTTGCCCATGTATCCAGAAATCAACCCATTTACAGTGCACGTAGGCTGATAGAGCAACGCCTTCTCAGCATCCAATCCTGACCTGTTCAGCAAATACTCGCTTAAGCCCAACTCTTTCTTGTTTTCTTCTTCTTCAAAAGGAATATTCTTCACACACTCGATTTCTGCAGGTGAAGGAGACACTACATCTTCATAGAAGTCTTCAATCAAAACCTTCTCATTCTTGTCCTTCAAAAGATTCAAAGCCCAGACAAGGCGCCACGCTGGATTTGGAACTAACGGTGCATTCGCAGAGTGCACATCTTTTGAAGCTCCTTTAGCTTTTATTTCAACAGACAACACGCCTTTCAGTCCCAAATACACATCTGGTCTTCCACGTCTATCTGTGCCGCCGAACTCCCATATAGCTGCGTCCGCAGAAAACTTCGCTTTATGCTTTCTTATTACAGGTTCAAGATGGGGGCTTCCGATTTCTTCTTCGCCATCAACAAAAAATTTTATGTTAACGGGAACATCATCATATACTCGTAGTAATGTTTCAACAGCCTTTAACCTCGAGACAAGATTGCCCTTATTGTCGGATGCTCCTCTTCCATAGATTTTTCCTTCAACTATTTTCCCGCTGAAAGGTTGATACGTCCATTTTTCTATGGGCTCTGGCGGTTGCACATCATAATGATCATAAAAAAGCAGCGTTTTCTTAGACTTCTTGGATTGTCTTTCGCCATAGACAACGGGGTTTCCTTTTTTCTCATAGAAGGTTCTTGTTGACAACCCTGTTTTCTGCATCATTTCCTCTACGAGTTTGGCACATTTTTTCATTTTTTCGCCTTTTGCAGAAACGCTGGGCTGCTGAACAAGCCTAACAAGGTCTTTAACAAAGCTGTCAGCATTGGCGTCAATGTAACTGTAAACTCTCTCCAAATCCATTTCTTAATCCCCCTTAAACAGTTCTCGGAGTAAGCCAGTCTATCAGTTCTCTAGGATTATCACACACTATTTTAACTTTTATTGGACCCAAGGGTGATTCTGCAGTTTCTTTTGAAAATGACACATGCCCAGCAAACGCAACCTGCTTGTTCAAGCAAAAGCCTATAGTCTTCCCACTCAATCCCTCAAAAAGCACGCTCCGCGCAGCGTCACGGATGCGCTCTCTGCGAAGCAAATTGGAAAGCTTGGTAAGAGACTCTAAACCTTTAGTCTCTGCGGTGAGTAGACCCCCCTTATATATAGGTTGAATTTTTGCTTCTATTTTGCCGAAGATGTTTTCAATTGCCTGTTTTACCTTGTCTTCGGATTCTGTTGGGTTGATTTCGGTTTCTATGTAAACCTTTATCTCATCCATTTTTCCTCAACTTTCCTCAGAATTCTTTTAGTATGCTCTTTTACAATTTCTCGCGATTGTTCGTTCACAATTATGTGCTCTGCCATGGCTATAGCATTGCCAAGCCCCACGCTTAGTTCGCGCATGTCTCTTTCGTGGAAGATTTGCCAATCCTTTGGGTCGTCGCTTCTGTTGCGGTGATAAAGCCGTTTGAACCTTGTTTCTGGTGCTGAGTGAAGGGCTATGATGCTGAATTTTGGAAAATGCTTTTTGAATTCTTCAGCTTCGTTTAGACTTCGTATGCCGTCCACGATTATTTTTGGCTCTTTTGCAGTCTCTATTTTTGAGATGCATCTTTGCGCCACTACAGCGTCTCCTTCCTTCTGTCTTAACTCAAGCATTATTTTCCCAAGATTCTCGGGGCTAGGAGCCAATCCTCTTCTCCTCGCTTCTTCTCTAACTACATCGCCCATTACTACGACACCATAGCCATTTTCCTTTGCCACAGAAACCACCAGAGACTTCCCTGAGCCCGCCATTCCAGCCAAACCAACTACAAGCTTATCCTTCATCCCAAATCGTCCTTTTCGCTCATTGATAATCCAATAATATTCCATGTTTTAGGTTTAAACAATTTGGTTCAAAGCCAAAAAAACAATTTTTGCTTGCCAAATAGGTATAACAAAACCCACGCCAAAACTCGGATGCACTAAACATTTATGATAGAAACAGCTAAACAAAAACACAAGAGGACCAGCCAATGCAGGAAAGCATAAGAGGCTTCATAGCCTTCGACATCGACAACAATACAATTTTACAAAAAATAGCAGACACACAAAGCCTTCTGGCAAAAACAGGCGCAGACCTAAAACTCGTCGAACCTAAAAACATCCACATAACAATACGCTTTCTCGGCAACATAACGCCCGCTACGGCTGAAAAAATCCACGAAGAAATGAAAAAACTCCAATTTACACCTTTTGAGGTTAAAATCTGTGGGACAGGCGCATTTCCACACTTACGTTATCCGCGGGTTCTGTGGGCTGGAATAACCCAAAGCGTAGAGCAACTGCAAAGCATCTTCAACCAGCTGGAACCTCGCTTACGTAGTCTAGGATTCGCTCCAGACCCGAAAGGCTTTAGTCCACACCTAACCATCGCCAGAGTGCGCTCAGGAAGAAATAAGGCTGAACTTGCAAAATGCATATTAGAAAATGCGAATACGGAGTTTGGCGTGATTAGAGCGGAGTGTTTGAGGCTTAAGAAAAGCGACTTAACACCCAAAGGTCCCATCTATTCAACTCTAAAAGAGTTTTGTCCACAAAAATAGAAAAAGGCAAAAGGCTTATGGAAAAAGAATTTGAAAACGTCTGCCAAAATGTATTGAAGCAGATTACGCCGAGCAAGAGTGAACGTGCCAAAATTGAGGGCTTAGCCAAGAGGCTTGAAGAAAAAGTTGCTATTATAGCGAAAAATTTGGGTGTTGAGGCCGAGATGCGTGTTGAGGGTTCTGTTGCCAAGGACACATGGCTTAGTGAGGAACCAGACATCGACATTTTTATACGTCTTCCCACATCCGTGCCCCGAAAATCTCTGGGTGAGATAGGATTAAAGATTGCCAGAAAAGCTACAGCAGGCGCAGAGCAGATTGAGCGTTTTGCTGAGCATCCGTATCTCGAAGCAATTGTTAACGGTGTTAGAGTGAATATTGTGCCATGTTATGATACTGAGCGTGGAGAATGGCTAAGCGCTACGGATAGGACGCCGTATCACACGGACTATGTGAAAAAGCGTTTGAAGGCGCAGATGCGAGACGAGGTGCGACTCTTAAAGAAGTTTATGAAAGGCATAGAAGTTTATGGCGCAGAGATCAAGGTCGGCGGCTTCAGCGGTTATCTATGCGAGCTTTTGACATTGCATTTTGAATCTTTTAGGAAAACGTTGGAAGCATTTGCTTTGTATAAGCAGAGGATTATCATGGATATTGAGGGTTACTACGAGGATAGGGGGGATGAGCTAAAGCTTCTGTTCAAGGAGCCGCTTGTAGTTGTCGACCCAGTCGATAAGGGAAGAAATGTGGCTTCAGCAGTCCAGCAACATAAGCTTTACACGTTCGTAGCTGCTTCGCGGGCTTTTTTGGAGAAGCCAAAACGGGAGTTCTTTTATCCGCTGGAAACAACTGCCCTCTCAGAAAAAAAGCTTAAACGAGAATTCGTCAAGCGCGGTTCTTCGCTTCTCTTCTTGACTTTTGGAGGAGTTAACGCTGTTCCAGACGTTCTATGGGGACAACTTTACAGGTCTCAGCGTTCTCTTCGCAAGTTTCTTCAACTTAATGATTTTAACGTCTTAAGAGACAGCGTGTGGAGTGACGAAAGAAAGCTTAACATGTTCATTCTTGAGTTAGAACAGCACCTTCTTCCGCCAATCAAAAAGCATTTGGGACCGCCTCTGGAGAGAGAAAAAGAATGCAAAAATTTTCTAAAAAAGCATTTAGACAATTCAGAGACTATTTCTGGACCGTATTTGGAGGATGGGAGATGGGTTGTGGAGCAACGGCGAAAACACACTGATATAGTAGCGTTTTTAAGTGGGCGGTTGAGGGATGGTGGACGAAGCGTGGGTGTTGCGGAACAAATTGCGCAGGCAATGCGGAAGAATTTCAAAATATTTGTTAATGATGAAGTTATTGAGGTTTACAGGAAGAATGACGGTTTTGCAAAGTTTCTAACAGAATTCTTGTCTGGCAAACCTAAATGGTTAGAAAAGACCTAAGCTTAAAACAATTATTGCCATGCCAATCAGCCATAAGTAGAATGCGAAAAGATGAAACTTTTTCTTGTCAAGCGTTTTCCACAGTAGCTTCAGAGCAAAATAACCGACGACCATTGCAATTAGCATTCCGATGATGATTTCACTCCAGCCTAATCCCGAGGCGGCTAGCTCGTTGAATTGCTTGTGAAGAGTTAAGCCAAAAGCACCTACTATTGCTGGAATTGAAAGTAGAAAGGAGAATTTGAAGGCTTTCTCACGTTTTATTCCAAGCAAAAGGGCTATGGCTATTGTTACTCCGCTTCTTGATATTCCTGGGATTATGGCTATGCCCTGTGCTATTCCGATTATGAGCGCTACTGAATAGCTTATGTTTCCAGTTCTTTCTATTCCAGTTTTTGCCGAGTAAACGAGTATTCCGCAGATTACGAACATGGACGCAATTGGCACTGGGCTTTGAAAAGCCGCTTCTATCTGGTCGCCGAAGGCTAAGCCGATTACGGCAGCGGGTGTTGTTCCAACGATTATTAATGGGACAAATTTGCCATATTCTGTTTTAAAATCTAAATGTATGAGAGCGGAAAGTATTTTTTTGACTTCTTTTCTGAAGAAGAAAAAAACGACAATCAACGTTCCTAAATGCAAGATTACATCGAATAGTATCGGCACTTTAAGGTCTAAGAAATATTCTGCCAATTTCAGATGACCAGTGCTTGATATGGGAAGCCATTCTGTTAAGCCTTGAATTATGCCCAAAACTATTGTCTTAATCAGCTGTTCCAAATTGTCTTCGCCATTTTTCTCCCTTTTATTTCTTGATTAAGCTTAAAAGATTAATTACCTCTAAAATGTTAGTCTCTGTGCTGGTGCAGCGTATGAGTGATTATCCCTCAGGAAGTCGTGAAGACCGTGAAATGCTGGCTGAAATGCCAACGGAGAGGCTATTAGATTACTTCTTTCTGCAAATCCGCAACTTATGGCGAGTTGACGGCTTATACTTTCTGGGCATAGAAAAGAAGTTTGGAACTGAAGCCGCAACGGAAATTGACGCAGGCGTTTGGGAGATTATGGCGCAGATTGAAGCCAAAAGTCTGCAGAAAATGTTCAACGTAGGCGAAAATCCAAGCGTCCCGACGATTATTGAGCTTCTACGAAAGTCAAGCTGGGCATTAGACCAGCCCTTTAAAACCATCGAGATAAGCAATAATAGGGCTATTTTGAGCGTTGACAGATGCCGAACGCAGGAAACACGTCTAAGCAAGGGATTATGCGAATTTCCCTGCAAAAAAGTGCGATTTGGCTATTTGAGGAATTTTGCCAAAACACTAAACCCAAATGTGCAAGTAAACTGTTTGGTCTGCCCGCCTGACGAGCATCCAAAAGACCTATGGTGCAAATGGGAATTCAAAATGTGATGTTGCCAGTTTAGCTCTTATTTTCGCCTTCAGATAGCATGACATCTCCTTTTTGTGGCAAACGTGCGTCAATCTCTTCCCGAGAGTTTTGCATTTGCTGAATTTCTTGGAAATTTTCGAGTGCTAATCGCCGCTTCAAGTTTATTTAGTGCTTATGTAGATTCGCACCGAAGAATTATACCCGAAATTTATGCAGGAACAGCCAAACTTCTCCGCAAGTCGACAGAAGTTTTCTCTTTTATGTGTTTTTCTTGTCCACTTAATTGGGAAACTAGTAATGCATAGGTTAACAGTTGATCAAGGAATACGCCATCTCTGCTGACGGCATGTACACTAATGCTTCCATTCGTTTGCAAACGATAAAGTAACTTTTGCACTGTTTTAGTATCAATGAGAGGTGGCAAATTAGAGTAAAGAAATCTTTCGAAAATGCGTATATTGTTTTTGATAAACCATTGATAATCAAAGGTCAATAATGGTCGGGGTCTTCCTTTTGGAATATAAACGCATAAAGCACGCACAAGTTTGCGCATCATGATATGTGAGTGGTATGGCATTATAGGAGTTAGTCCGGACATTGCGTAAGGTATTTTGTAGAGTTTTGGGAAGTATCTACGAAGTATTGTTTTTTGCATACGTTTGTTTATCCTTTTTTCGTAAGGTAAGGATACAATTGACGACAGAACTTTCTTATCTACTACTGGAGTTATGTCCTCTATTGGCCAACCGTTTTTCAGGGTCTTGAATTGATTCTTGACGTAGACAATAGGATATAGTGTGCAGAATGAGGCTTTTTTACAACATTTGCTTAGATTTTTTTTGGCAATTTCGCGATATTCATAAGGGAGCATGCTATGAGCAAAGGTTTGAACAAAGACATCACAAAATTGTCGAACTGAGCTTACTTTATGAGCAAATGCTGCACCGTTCACCTCATCAAAACCAGTAGCAGATATCAGTGCTTTTATGTCATGATTTTCTAAGTGCTGCGATAATGTTGTTCTAACGTATAGATTAGCCACATTCACTGTTCCGCCTGTTTCCATAACAAGTTGTTTTAGTCTTTCGATTGATTTCTCGCTTAAACGAGGATCCATACTGATTTCATAGTGGGGCAGTTTTAACAATGAAGCAACCTTACGAGCAACTGTCCTCTCAAAATTAGAGGTCCCCCAAGTGAATGTAGGAATTTTCTCTCCAAGCTCGGCAGCTATCCCTGCAAGTACCCTTGAATCCAATCCCCCACTTAAAGCCAAGCCACTGTCTGACTGAATCGATTTTCTCATGCTCTCTTTCAAAGCATGATAAACATCCTCTATCCGTGAACTCATGGAGTAATCAATATCGGGCACTTGCAATGAAGGAATAGTCAGTTCTTTCCTCATCGTTTTTCCTTCTAATGTAAAACCAAAAGTCAAAAATTCTGCAACGCCTTCCATGTTGAGCATTTTTACACTTCCCTTTCAAAGCCAAGGAGTGATTGATGAGGTGATATGATTCTTAAACAACCTAATCCTCATTGCACCAAAAGAATGTAGACAATTGTGCAACACTTAAGTAACATGCACGATAAGTGAGTGTACTCCATAGAAAAGGAGATAAATATCTGAAGTTAATTTAAGGATATGATAACCTCTGTTTTGGTTGTAATTGAAGCAATTTCAGCAGTGCTTGGCGCTGCTCTAACAGTATTCATGATAAAACCGTACCTATATACTGGTGAGAAACGATACATTGGTCTGCCTCTCGGGTTTGCCTTTCTAAGTATATCATACATTTTCCAAGGAATTGCTTTGTCTCCTGGTGCTCCACCTTTCATTGAAGATATGAAGTGGCTCCACCTTTTCACTCAGGCGTATGCATTCATTTTTCTTGCAGTAACATACTATTTTTCAAAACAAACAACTAGAGGCAAAGGCTTGTTATGGCAGATTCTATTTTCAATTCTGATAATTGTAATACTTTTTTCATACATTGCAGTGTCTATCACGCCGTTTTTTACCTTGCCAAGTTATAAATCAGTCGATGAGTATTTTCGAAGCTTTAACATAATTTTTGCTTTATATTTATCCATTAGTACGCTCAGAAGCCATGCATTGAAACCTGACTCTAAAACAATATGGGCTCCACTTGGATACATTTTACTTGCTTTTAGTCAATACTCTTTTCTTATATGGTCATTAGATTTAAGCATGGCAGCATTTGTGGGTGCTCATATTCTACGGCTCATGGGATTGCTGATTTTCCTGTACATCTCATTTGAGACTTTCCGTATTTCAAGCAGTGTAATTGTGAAAAAAAGGGCTTAAAATGAAAAGGCTGAAGCGTAGGGACAAAATGAAGATATATGCAGATATATTATCTATTGTTCAATCTGAGACAAAAAAAGAAAAGATTGTTCTTACCCGTATTCAGCAAAAAACGAATGTTCCGTTTGATCGTCTTAAAGTGTATATATCTGAGATGAAAGAATTGGGCTTGGTTCAAAATGACTTTTTACTGACGGAAAAAGGTCGCCAGTACCTTATCGAATATAATAGAGTTCTTGATTTTATGAAACGTATGGGATTAGAATATCCTGAATAAAATGCAAGACAAAACCTATGGTGTACATGGGAGTTTACGTTTTAGGTCTATCGATCGCACGCCTGTCCTGATAGTCTCCGGCTGATTGTTTAGTGGAGGATTGAGAAAACTATTCGTCTTTTCGACTGCCGTAAGGGTTCAGTTATCCAATGGCTTCCATAGCTCTCTTTTTCTTGCTTTCTCTCCCGATGAGTTCCAGCCAGATGTCGTTAGGGTCCTTGACAAAGGCGAGAACCCAAGAACCTTGATTGAATGGTTCCACTGCTGACTCGCATCCATGTTCTATCAATCTTTTGTACTGTTCTCTTGCGTTGCTCACGTACAGTCCGAGGTGGTCGAGTTCTGAGCCGTTCACGTACTCTTCATAGAATTTGCTTGTCTCCGGATAATAGTTAAGCTCAAGAATCTGTTTACCAGTTGGTGTTCTCATGTGCACGTATGTTCCCTCGTGAGTAGTCATTTTACCTTTCAACACGACGCGGAATCCAAGAACCTCCTTGTAGAACTTGATTGATTCCTCAAGGTTCTTCACGCGAATACCAGTGTACCAGAAGCGAACACCAAGCACATTGGATTTCTTAAGCTTTTTGTCAAATGAGATCCCCCGAGTCTGCAAAGTATCAGAAGAGTGACTGGCCTGATATAAGTGATTTGAAGTGGTGTTTTCACCAAGAAAATTAGGAATTAGAGATGTTGCCACTTTGCTGCGTAGATGGGAATCTGCGCTATGATTTAGCAGTGCTTACGTTGAAGGCTTATTAGAATATCAAAGAGATGTGTTATTGGAGTTTGCTGTGGCGAAGAAGAGTTGGTGTGAAAAACTAGAAGACGACAAGGATTTGCCAAGGGTGGAGAAGATTACTGGCAAAATGAGCAAAAGATGGGGCATTGGCACTGTTGTCATTCCGGTGCCCAGAGAAGTGGATGAAGTCATGAGAAAAGTGCCAGAAGGAAAACTCATCACTATAAATGAGATTCGCTCAGTGCTCGCCAGAAAACATAGGGCAACAATAGGTTGTCCGATAACCACTGGGATTTTTGCTTGGATAGCCGCACATGCCGCTGAAGAGCAGAAAGAAAAGGGTGAGAAGAACATTACGCCTTACTGGCGTACGTTGAAGAGTGGCGGAGAGATAAATGCGAAATATCCAGGCGGAGCAGAAGCGCAAAAGAGGCTTCTGGAGAAAGAGGGACATAGGGTGGTTCAGAAAGGCAAAAAATATGTTATTGTTGACTTCGAAAAGGCATTAGCGAAAATATAATGCAGAAAATGAAAAAATGGACATTTAAGTTCCTTAGCGCAATGTTATAGCCATAACGTAACAACTGCAAATCCTATTATTGCCAATATTACAGCTATTACTACGAAGATTATGACCGCTATTATGCTGATAGCAAGCGCCATCAACCATCCACAGTCGAAAAAGTGCTTCACCAATGCAAGCCAAATTATCAACATGATTATGGCGGCAAATATGCCAGTTATGAAGGCGCCAAAGAGCGTGCCAATCACAGTTCCAAGAATGACTATCCAGATGGCGTCGGTTAACTTTGCCTTTTGCTTGCCGACGAGAGATCTTCCAGAAAGCCAAAAAATCGGCGAAAGGATTATCACGTTTACAACGATGGTTATGAGGAGCAAATACAGATTATCCAAGCTTATTGCCATGCAATCCCTCCTTTTCAATCCTTTTGTTCTAATTTAGATAGGAATTGACTTTTAAGCATGTTACATAAAACCCGTGTACTATGAATCTAATTTAGCCCTTGACAAGCTTGTATTTGCGATTTGCGCATTCAACCAGTTCGTTCTCAAACAACTTGCGCAAAGACCGAAAAACCTTCTTCTCAGATTCTCCAATTTTCGTTGCAATCTCTGCAAGAGTCAATTCATTTTCAGAACTTTTCAATGTTGAGAGGATCTGTTCGTCAAATTTGTTTAGCTTCGCCATATGCACCACTCCAAATTTGGCGTTACTGCAAGGTTTCTTTCATGTATGTCCTTGTTTTTCTTATAAATTTTTGTTTCATCAAGCATTAACCATATTTAGCCTAGCAAGGAAAATAGCTAATTTACTCCACGGAGCGTCAAACATAAATGCCCTACTACGTCTACATCCTTCGATGCGAAGACAAAAGCCTCTACACAGGATGCACTAAGAATGTTGATTTGCGAACGAAGTTGCATATGAACGGAAAAGCCGCAAGATACACATGCATTCACAAGCCCGAAAAAATTGTCTACATTGAAAAATTTGCTTCCCGCTCAGAGGCAATGAAAAAAGAAAAACACATAAAGAAGCTAAGGCGTAAACAGAAAATGGAGCTAATACGTTCTAAAGCAGAATTAGACGCCACATGCTAATGTTCCAACTGCTTACACAATGTTTCTTCGACTTTTTTGACCGCTTCTTGAAGTTTATCAGTTTTTGTTCCACCGCCTTGCGCAAAGTTGGGTCTTCCTCCGCCTCCACCGCCCAAAATCGCTGAAGCCTCACTGAGCGCTTCGCTTGCATTCACGCCTTTCTCAACTGCTTTTTTGCCAGCCATAACCATTACTCTCGCATTCTTTCCGTCGGTTCCATAGAAAATTGTGACAGTAGCCTCGTCTCTTTTGATTATCTCGTTTGCCGTCTGAACCATGCGTTCGACGCTAATCTCCTCTTCAAAGTCGCGCTTAACAAGCTTAACGCCTTCAATCTCCTCTGTTTCTTCAAGCAGTTTTCCGCCTAAACCCGCGCTTTCACGCTCCGCCAGCTTCTTAATAAGCTTCCTTCTCTCCACATTTGCCCCCTTCAACTCTTTAGCCAGCTTCTCCACAGTTTTATCCAGCTTCTCCAAAGGCGCATTGAGAATTTCTGAAAGCCGCCAGAGCAACTGCTCATTTTGCTGAACCTTCTTCAGCGCGGGAATGCCAATAGCATACACGAGTCTTTCGACGCCGTCTTGAACCCTTTCAGAATGGATTATCTTGATGAAACCAATTTCACCAGTGCTTCTCAAGTGCGTTCCAGCACACGCTTCAATATCCCAATCGCCCGTCTTGACAACGCGAATTTCCTTGCCTGGAACCGCTCCGCCCTGATATAGCCTAAAACCGTAGAGGCGTTCAGCTTCGCTTCGTGGCATCCAAGCGGTTTCAACAGTCATATTCTGCAGAATTGCTTGATTTGCCAAGGTCTCTATTTTGTGGGTTTCTTCGGGCGTTAGTCTTCGATAATGTGAAATGTCAAGCCTCGAGGTTTCCGTGCCTTTTTGTGTTCCAAACTGCCAAATGTGCTGTCCGAGCACGCGTCTTGCAGCGCCATTAATCAAGTGTGTTGCAGTGTGGTTTTTCATGAGGCTGTAGCGCTTATCCCAGTCAATAGCTCCCTTGACAATTTTGTCTTCTTTCGGAACCAATTCGCCTTTTATCTTGTGCACTATGACTTTTCCCGCTTTTATGGCATCTATCACTTCAACTTTTTTGCCGTCAAACATCAAATAGCCATTATCTGCGGGCTGTCCTCCGCCTTCAGGGTAAAAGCATGTCTTATCGAGAACCACATACTCATTTTCTATGACTTTCAGAACCTTTGCTTCAAAATCCCTCAAATATTGGTCTTTGTAGTAGAGCTGTTCTGTTTCTGGCATGTTTGAAACTGCTGTTTCTAACCATTCTTCAGGTTTGACTTCCTCTTCCACCTGTTTAGATTCTTGCATGTGCCTCTGGGCGATTAGAGTGTAGAAATTGTCGGGTATCTCCACCGTTAAGCCTTCCGTTTCTGCGACTTCCTTGACGATTTCAGGTGGAAGCCCGTGTGAATCATAAAGCTCTGTTAATGTGTCAACTGGGATTTTCTTCTTCTTTTCCGCTTTCAGCTCGCCAGAAATGCGCTTCACCATTCCCTCGCCCCGCTTGAGCGTTTCCGCAAACTTTTCCTCTTCCGCCTTGAGCATTTCTATTATCTCGCTCTGCATCTCCTTAAGTTGCGGAAAGTCTTTGCCCCAGAAGCTAATCTGCATGTCCACGATATCATAGAGCCTTTCTGGAATATTCAGCATTCTTAACAGCCGATAGATTCTGCGGAAGATGAGCCTTGCCAAGTATCCTTCTTGAATGTTTGATGGAACAACGCCTTCGGAAAGAATGAAGCTTAGGCATTTGGTATGGTCTGCAACTGCGAAGGCGTTTTCGATTGGAACCAGAAACTTGTCAAGCTCCTTTACGCTCAGCCCGACCATAGATGCTTCCCTTCTTCGAGTCTCAAGCCTACTCGCAGTTTTGTCCAAATTAACTAACCCAGAAACTTCCGCTACTCTCTTCAACAGCTTACTATCAGCTTTAGCTATTCCAGCCATTCTAAAGATTTTATCCAGCAATTCTCCATAAACCGCATGAAAGCCGCTAGGAGCACCCTGCGATAGCCATGCATAACGGTCTATGCCATACCCAGGGTCAACCGTTCGTATGGGCAACTTGACAAACTCGCCGTTAACAACCTTATACTGCATGAAAACCAGCGTGGCAACTTCCAACCCGCGAATAACCGATTCAAGACATGGACCAGCGTTTCCGCCGCCAGACCAGACCTCCTCCTTATAGACAATCTCTTCAGGTTTTACACCTAAATCTCGTGTAACCCATTCGTGATGATACCTCACAGTCTGATTCTTCCAATAAACCTCCTTATCGGGATAGTTAAAGGCGTGTGCACCTCCCATCTCGAAAATGGTTAGGTGTCTGCCAAATGTTGGTCCAGTATTCGCAATGTCTACCAGGCGGATGCATGGCTGAGAAATCACAAGCGGATTAGCGGGCGGTGGCGCAATTCCGTTAGTCACGTATGGTTGAAAGTCAATTATACTTGCGTGCGTAAGGTAAATATCGTCTCGCCATCTCGCCACCACAGGATAGGGCTTTATGCGGGTATGCCTATTTTTCTCAAAGAATGATAGAAAAGCCTCCCGCATTTGACGGACACTGTAGCTTTTTCTTGTAGGCGAGTTGTCTATGAATGTGTAGAAGGCGCACTCTTCAGATGTTGCCTCTCCACAAGTTTCTCGCTCTGGATTCTGTGTCCAAAAATATTTTCCGCACCGCAGACACTGCTTCCTAACGTAACCTTCCTCTTTAAAAAATGGAACATCGTATTCTTCTGCTTGAAACCGTTCCAATCTTGAATCGCTCCTAGAACAGCATTTCAGATTTTTCAATGGATTAAAGAGATACAATCATTTAAAACATTTCGCTATCCAACCTTAAGCCCCAGCAGAAAGCCCACAAGGAAACTTCCGGCAAAAGGCAACAGCGATATTATGCCAATAAACCATGAAAAAGCTCCGCTGGCAGAATCAATCAAACCAGCCAGCGCAGTCCACAGCGCGCCAAAGTTT
>Ga0209102_1000332_pt1 | contig 32384 bp, 24 predicted proteins | sample ConPoolayeHmetaG_FD_185483 | JGI IMG/M metagenome (GOLD analysis project Ga0209102, IMG submission 185483) | Hot spring microbial mat communities from California, USA to study Microbial Dark Matter (Phase II) - Cone Pool mat layer H metaG... ...
CGCTCGGTTTAATCTCCCTGGGCTCTTTCTCCTTTCTTTTTGGCTTTCCTTTTTCCTCCTATTTAAGGAGAAAGAACCTTTCCCTCTCCCATCTTTGCGAAATTACGCAAAAAATTTTTACACTGCCATCTAAAGTTAACTTTGAATTTCATTTTAGCTAGTGAAAACTCCCCGAGCTAAAGCCCGGGGTTTTAGCCCTGTGGCATACTCTGACTATGGGTTGCCTCGCTGCTGGCAGATATACTTCTTTCCTACTTCTTCATCTACTTTTCCTTCCCTCTCAGCAAATTACCCATCCCCCTAAAGCTCTCCCCTCATAAGAATTCTTCCCTCTCCTTAAATTCTTTCCTCAGCACCCAACTCATGCCACCCTTGAATATCCTCACCGCCTCGGCCACCCTGATATGGGTGGCAACTCCACCACAAGATGAGCATGAGCACCTTGTCGGCTCATCTCGCCGATCCGCCACCCGTTCATTTTATACGCCTCGGAGATGAGCCTTTTGTGTCGGAGGGCTATTTTGCCTTGGATCATGCGTCTTCGATATTTTGGAATCCATACCAGATGATATTGCAGTCTGTGCTTTGGAGGAGATCCTCTCTGGCATATCTCACCATAGCCAGATTATGCCCCATTTTCCTCCACTACGCCAGCCAGAGCTAGCTCCGTTCCGGGTGCCATTCATTAAAATCTGAATAAACATTCATATTCCTTTCGCTATTTCTAAGTCATACTATTCTTTCTTGCATTCGCCATAGTTAATTGCTCTTTTTGCGGATAAATCCTACCTAAGCCTCTTGTGCTAATTGTTTATCATGGGAGAAAAATTTTTATGTATTCGCTCCCATCTAGCACACAAAATTTAAGAAATCAAAAAGTAAATTGTTCAGGAAAAATGATAATCGCTCTTTCTCTCGTTCTAATTTATAGATATTTAAAATATTCTTCTTTTACCTCGTCTATTAATTGGTCTCATAATATAATGCCTTACAAAACCTAAGCTAAGTGGCGAGTAGAAAGCTTAAACTAAATTTAAAAATTCATGCAGAAGATTTATGATTCTCTCTTTTTTTACGCTTATTTATTACCTTAGTTAGGATAGTTCATAACTCAGCAACGATAGATAATCATAGAATTTTTTAGCACTCACTTAATTAGTACTTTTCTTTAAGACAGCGTTTCTAAAATCTTCGACGGACCAATCCTCTTCTTCTTTTATGAGACCCTCTTCTTATTTTTAAGAAATACCGCTACTCGGTAAAAAACTATTTTTGTTTAAATCCCTGCTTATAAAGAATTCTAATCCCCACTCAGGCAATCATGTAGAACAAAAAGTTCTTTAAAATTAATTCAATATATCAGAATCGTACTCTAGCTCCAAGGTAAAATCTCATAGGAAGAAGGATCTCTGTAGTTTCTTTGTAGTTCCACTTCGGATCATTCCGGCCGTAAGCGATATCTATTGCCGCCTGATTATTTGTAATATTATAGACATCAACAAAAAATTCAATTAGTGTTGGTCCCATGAGTTTAAGAGCATAGTTGAATTTGAGATCGAGTTGATAATAGCTTGGGGTTCTTTCTTGTCCAGTCTTTGCAAAACTAGTCCACTCTTCATTCAAAGGCCAATTTATAAAATATCCACCCATATATATTGGCCAAGCTACAAATGATTCGGTAAAAACCATTCCTGAATTCCAGTAGAACAAGCATCCAATATCTAAACCAAAAGAAGTTCTGTAGGTTCCGAAAATTTTAATTTTATGCGGGATTGTGCCAGGAGTTGGTCCCCACATCCAAGGAGTCCTTGGGTCAACTTCAAGTAAATCACCCTGAAGATCTGCATTACCATCTGATTGACTGTTTCCCAAAGCGTGTTTAAACGAATACTGACCAACAATAAAAGTCCCGTTGCTGAACTTCTTTGAGACCTCAAAATCAAAACCATAGATATCTCTCTTTGCTCCGATGAGGTTAGAGAGGAAATAGTTAGCGTAGCCAGGGGGACCCTCGGGTCCATAACCAAAATCCTGATAAGTGAGAGCATAGGGCGCCCAGAAAGGATCTTCTTTCGCATACTCGATATAAGTATAGAAATCGTAATCTTCAATGATGTTACGGTCCCCACGGTAATAAACTTGGCTTGTTAGGACAAAATTACTTCCAAGATCAATTTGATGCGTGAGAGATAACTCATGAGCCCAGTTATCCCTAGTATTAGGAGTCCAGACACAGTCTCTTTGTTCAGCCTTGCCTCGGGTACGATAGGTATACCAAGCATGGTTAAGCCAAATATCCTGATTGGTAATTCGTCCTGAGATATTTCCTGCAAAGTGGATCATTCCGAAAGGCATAGGGTCAGAAAATTGTCCGTAAAAAAGTGTAAGCTTATGCGTACCCCGCCCTCCAATATTCCAGACTAAGCCAACCCTGGGAAGGAGTCTAATGGGCATCTTTAAAATAGTTCCCCCCTCTGAATCATAGTAGTTGTGTTTTTCAATCCTCAATCCGGCATTCAAAGTGAAATAATCACTGATTTTCCAGTCATCCATTAAGTACCCAAAAAATCGCTGTGCTCTTACTTTATTGACCCCTCTCTTGGCAGTTGCTGTTCTTTGAAAGTTAAGCCCTCTTTCATTGAGGTCAGTGAAAGTTACGGCTCTTAGCTCATCCATACTCACAATATTATCATCGTTTGTATCAATTGCATCAGAAGTAGCACTCCAATTTGAGTTAAGCTCACGAATAATCCAGAAGTCAACAATGTCATGTTGGATTACATCTTTATCATATAATTCTCCAAGGGTAATACCAATAAGATGGGGATCTAAAGAATAGCGGTCTTCTCCGTAGTAATGATAACTATCGTCTTTATCATATTCGTTGGCGTACATAAAGCCTGATTTAAGCCTCATATTTCCTAAATAAAATTCAGCATTGGCACTTAGCTGGTCTCTAGTATTTCTGTCATCAGCCGCCCAATCGTATCCTCCGAAAACATAATTCTCAATATTGGGATATGTCCCAGGAAGATAGAATAGCGTATCAGGGACACCTGCCTCTGGATAGCGTGGTCCAAGTTGATAGGACCACCAGTACCGACCATAACGAAAATCTACAATCAACTTATCTCCAAAAACTCTCTGATAATAAGCGCTATAAACTCCCATGTTGTATTCTTCAAGGGGTTGGCGAGTTTTGACCATATTTTGATCTCTAGTTCCAACAATGGTGTAATCATCCAGAAAATAAGTTAGGTTGAACGAATCATTAGCTGTTAACTTGAAAGACAATTTTCCAAATAAACCCCACCTTTTGTTAGAGTAATCCACTTCTTCCCTTATTGAGGAAGCAGATTCAGAAAGTTTGAATTTACTGGAATCCTTCCTGTATTGACCTGAAGTGAAAAACCAAAATTTGTCTTTTATAAATGGTCCTCCTAGAGTAAAAGCTGTATCATATTTGTTGTCTTTGTACCCTTCAAGTTTTGTGGGATCAGATGCCTTCTCATATTCGCTACCCCCGTAAGGTAGATAAAAATTTTTAGGTTGGAGGTAGAAATTTATCGAACCCGATAACCTATTTCCACCTGATTTGGTTACAATATTCCCAACAACACCCTTCCCACCACCATATTCAGCAGGAACACCCGAGGTTAACAATTCCTGCTCCTGAATTACTTCATTATTGAACGTCATTCCTGCTGTTTGGGTAGCGTGACCGGTTATATTCATCCCATCGATGAAGTAGAAATTATCACGTGAGCCACGTTTACCTCCAATGCCCTGTCCTCCCAGATCTGAATAATTCAATCCACCTTTTCCAGCGGGGTCCTCGGGCGTATCCCTTCCCTGCGAATTAGGGACTACATTAACGCCTGAGGCAAGCTGTAAGTATCCAACAAAATCACGGGCAATAGGCAAAGATTCGACTGTTTGATGAGTAACATATTCAGCAATAACAGATTTTGTAGTATCTACTGCAGGAGAGGATGCGGTAACCGTTACAGTCTCCTCGAGTACGGCTGGACTCAAGACGATGCGAATGGATGTTTGCTTGTCCATTGAGACCTGAATCTCTTTAGCAATTGTTTCCTGGAACCCCTCAAGGAAGGCTTTAATCTGATAAATACCAGGATCAAGATTGATAAACAGGCATTCTCCCTCTTCATTCGTGATCATAGTCTTTGTGCCCATCATTATTGGACTTGAAAGAGTCACTGAGACACCAGGAAGAGCACTGCCTTCATCATCAATAATATTAACCTTGAGGGTTCCTTTAGGTGCAGAATAAACAATGGACGAGATTATTAAAAGATTAATAAATAATATTAGACTCTTCGTTACTTTCCCCATTTTGTTTAAACTCCATTTTGCCGAAATTTTGGGCCTTCCTCTTGACCCTATTCTTCCTCCCTCAGAATCAATGCTCCAAAGAGAGCCCTGACTCTAAACCACTGCCTCTCTTCTTAACTTTTTATCTAGATTATCACCTCCTTTAAATCATTTAGTTTCTTTTATCAAGATTTGCGTCTTAGTTTAGAAATATTATCTAAAAGAGACGGAAAAGTAATATTTTTAACCACTCTAAGTTACCTTTTATCCTTATTTATTTTCTTTATGGTTCATCATCTTGAACAATTTTTCCCTTTTACCCGTTTAACCTCCTTGAGAATTCTCATCCTCATTGTGAGGGATTTTATTTATAAGAAATTGATTTTATCTAAATGTTTCCTTTAATTGCAAGGAAATTTAGTGAAGAAAATTTGAAGTTCATGACTTAAAATTTAATCTCTTGAATAAAAAAGGATAAGATGATAAAAAGACATCTTATCAATTTAAGGAGAAAAAAATTGGACTCATGGTTTCATGTAATTTCCCTTGCGACGAGAGGGTTGAGAAACTATTTTGCTAAGAGGCCTTTCTGCATTTCTTTTGAAATTACTCATAGCTGTAATGCGCGCTGCAAGCACTGTCATCTGGGTGGAGCAGTCGAAGAACAGAGGGCTTCACCCGAGACTTTTGGAAGACTTGCCCGTGAATTAAGACCCGTGATTGCCCAGCTGAGTGGAGGAGAGCCCATGCTGAGAAAAGACCTTGAGGAAATCGTTAGAGCAATCCATGTGCCCGGAAAAGCTCCTTACATAGTCATCACCACAAACGCCACTCTTCTCAATGAAAAAAAATACGGGAACCTCAGAGAGGCAGGAATAGATGAGTTCTCAATATCTCTCGATTACCCTGATTCAAGGCATGATGAATTTCGTGGCATCCCAGGTTTATTCAATCGGATCAAGAACCTGATAGAGAATCTTCCCTTGCAAGAAAGGAAAGGAATTACACTCTGCTGTGTCATCCAGAATGACAATTTTCGCGACTTAATCAAAATGGCTGAACTCGCAAGAGAGTGGAAAGTTGGGATAAACTTCAGTTCTTATACCTGCCTCAGAACTAATGACCGAAACTACCTGATTTCGAAAGATAACATAGAGGAATTTAAAAGGATCGTCGAAAATCTCATTGCTTTTAGAAAAAAATATAAAACAATCTTCACTTCAACCTATGCCTTTAAAAAAATGATAGAATATTTCGAAAATGAGAGAATGGAGGGATGTAAAACTGGAGAAAGGTTTTTTAATGTTAACCCTGACGGAACCCTCTCTCCTTGTGGACTGATAATTACAAACTTCAAGAGCCAAAAAGAACTCTATGAGAACTTCTCCAAGAAAAATGAGTGTGTCTATTGTTACACAAGTATCCGTGTGAATTCAGAAAAACCAGTTAGATATCTAATCCTGGATAATTTGAAATTTATCTAAACTTTTCGCAAATCATGTTCTGTGATGAAGGCTTGAATGGTTGAGGGGAAAGGTTCATCTTCGACGTTTTCTAAAAAAAAGGAAGAAACATCCCCCTTGCTGAAAAGGACTTTGCTTTTTGCCCTCCAGCTCTCTTTTGTCTTCACCCTCCTCATTATCTGGCTAACCTCCAAAGGTTTAAGGGAAAGTAAAAGCCTCTGGGTGCTCTTCTTCTACAGCTTTCCTGCAGAATTTTTAATCGCCACCATCCCTCATGAACCTGCCCTTATCTATTTTGGAAAATTCTATCCACCTTTCCTCGTAGCCTTAATAGCCGTAGCGAGCACGTTGATCACCGAAGCTCTAAACTATTCAGTCTTCAAGTTTATAACCGACATTCCTCCTTTCCAGAGGATTAAACGTGGTAAAGCTGTGACTAAAATCGTGGATCTTTTCAACAAGGCTCCCTTTCTTGCGCTCTTAGTAGCAGGCCTGACTCCTGTCCCCTTCTATCCCTTCAGATTTCTGGTGGTGATGGCAGCTTACCCAGCCTGGAAATATCTTCTGGCTGTTTTCCTTTCCAGGACTCCACGCTTCATCTTTTTAAGTTTTATCGGTCACGCCATAAAATTTCCTGACTACTTTCTCATCATCCTCTTTGTAATGATGCTTCTTTTCCCTTATCTAACGGTGCTCAGAAACAGATTAAAAAGAAAGAAAGGTAAGAAAAGGCTAGAAAGTGAACAAAAAATAGCCTTTAGCAGAACTCTTAGCCCTCAGGGCTTAAAAATAACCTGCTTAGTTAATCCCCTTGCGGCTAATAAGAAATGGCAGAGAAGAAAAAAACTCCGCATCTTAATCAAGAAGTATATTCATGGTGAATTCATAGATTCCCCACTGAGCAAGGAAGAGATTGTAGAAGTTGCCAGGAAAAAGAGTATTGAAAGTGATTTAGTCATCGCCGTGGGAGGAGACGGCACTCTGGCAGACGTAATCCAGGGAATAATCGAGGCTGGCCAAGGGAAAAGGATTTCTCTGGGGATTATTCCTTTGGGAAGTGGGAATGCCTTCCGAAAATCACTTGGCATCCCTAAAAATACAAAAAAAGCTCTCAGGCTCCTCGAGGAGGGAGAGGTCAGGGAGATAGACCTCATCGAGATCGAAGGAAAAATAGCAGGTTTTGCTTCCGTTGGAGCCACAGCCTTTGTGACATGTGAAAAACTCAAGCACAGAATTCCAGGCCTTGCGGGACATCTCCTTGCGGGAAGAAAATTAATCCAGCTCGAAAAAAAAGAAAGTGAAATCGAACTCTTTAAGGGAAGGGATGATGCTGGAAACTATTTTGAAAACAAAAAAATGAAGCTTTGTTTCTTGGAATGTGTCATAGGGAAAACAAATTACTTCGGCTATAGTTGGAGAATTGCGCCCCAGGCTAGATTGGACGACGGATTTCTTGACCTAACCTTTTTCGAGATAAATGGCTGGAAGTACCTTCTTTTCTTCCCTCTCATCTATTTCGGGATCTTCCAGAAGACCCAGAGACACTTCAAGGTAACAGAATTAATCCTTAGGGGCAAGGACTTACCTCTTCAGTACAACGGTGAATTCCTGGGCGTAAGGGAGGAAGTGAAAGCCAGGGTTTTGCCCCGGGCTTTAAGAGTAATCGTCTCTCCCCAAAGAAGAAATAAAAATTTATGATTCAGCTCTTGCCTGAGCCACCAGTCTTTTGACATCCTCAAGCAAAGAAGGCGCGCGGTAGAGAATTCCATCTTTAATCGTCCATTTTACGCCACCCTTTACCCTAAACTCATTGTTTTCCCGGACGAGAACTCCAGTAGGATAGAGAAACTTAAGATTCTCAATTGGATTGCCATCAACGAGGATCAAATCGGCAAGATAACCTTCTCTTATTCTCCCGAGTTCATCCTCTTTACCTAAAATTCTGGCGTTATTTAGAGTGGCATTCTGGATAACATCAAGAGGATGGAAACCTGCCTCCATATGAAGCTCCATTTCTCTGATTAAGCTGAATCCATAGAGCATGTAGATATAGCCTGCATCCTCTCCCACTCCCACTATTCCTCCCATCTTGGCAAAATCATGCACCGCCTTCATCCAGATTTGAAAGTTTTCTTTCCAAAAAATTTCATCGCTGGTGCTCCAGTTCCAATGGTAAGAGCCATGATATTCAGGGTTGGGTTTGAAATACTCCTCAAGAGCAGGGTGAAGATACTCGCTAAACCAGGGTTGATTCTTAGCCCTCAGCAGGTCTCTGTTGGCTTCATAGATGACGAATGTCGGACACCAGGCCACCTTCTGCTCCACCAGGGTCTCAAGAACATGGTTTAGCTTCTCAGGATCTGCCTCTCTCCAGAGTCTGCCAGCATAACGGAAGCGGTCATTTTCATTGGCATAATTATACCAGTAGGGGAAGTTTTGAGAGCCGTAGAGGGCAGCATCTGGAATTCCGTACCAATGTTCGATACTTGTCACCTGAAAATTAGCATCATCCCACGCATCTGTCTCCTCAACTCCTGCATGATGAGCAACCCGAAGACCAAGCTTATGAGCCTCATCCAGCGCAGCCTGCATAATATCCCGATCGAGGCCGAAAATTTTAACCCCATCTCCTCCCTCTTTTTTTATCTGCTGGATGCGACGGCGAATTTCATCAGGAGTTCTGCCCCAGGCTACCATGTAGAGAAAAATTCTGGGGGCGATGATCGCTCCCTGCTCACTCTTTTTTCTCTCTTCAAGAGTCTTAGAAGCATTGCTTCCAACATCCCTCACCGAAGTAATGCCGCAGGAAAGCCAGAGCTTATAAAGATATTCAAAAGGAAGAGGCTTACCTGCTCTTGCGTCATGGATATGAGCATGGATGTTGATGAGTCCGGGTAAAAGATACATTCCTTCTCCATCAAGGATGTGCTTTTCCTCAGGATAGGGACTCTCACCTTTTTTTGCGGGGAGAATTGATTTTATTCTGTTTCCTTCGAGGACAACATCAAATGGACCCTCGGGTGGGGTCCCATTCCCGTCGATAATGGTTACCTTACGGATCAAGAGTCGGTCATAGCAATTTCCGCTTTCTACCCCCTTTGTTTCCTGAGCATAAAAAACTGAGAAAAAGAAAAAAACGAAAATGAGTGCTAAAGAAATCTCTTTCCCTTTCAATTAGCTCACCTCCTTTCTCGGCTTCTTAGAAATAACTAGTTCTAAAATATATTTATCTCAAACCCCTGGGTCAAAAGAAAAGTAGATATTTGGGCTTTGAAAAAAAGCCGAGAAATAAACCTTAGAGATAGGAATTATTAAAAATTCTGAATTGAATATTCTCATGAAAAAGTTTTTTGAATTCATTCTGAGATAGGCATGAGGATTGCACCCTGGTCAAGACTACCATAAATCTCTGCTTTTTCTTGGAGAAAAAGCAGACCAACATAGGCTGCCATGATGGCATCGAGCTCATGCGCCGAGCAACTTTTCTTTATTCCTTTTATACCCAATACCTGAAGACCCTTTCTCAGTCCCTCCAGGTTTCTCCCTGCTCTTGGTATCTTAAGGATGTCCTGAGCCCCTCCAGGATAAACTTCATACACCCGAAAGCCAAGCTTTTCAAGGCTAATTCGAAGCTGAATTCCTCTTTCAGTAAGCTTTCGCATTGGACCGAGAGTAATGGGAAAAAAGCGAATTCCTCTTTTTCTTAACTCTTCATCACAGGGGCGAAAATGGATCCTACTTTTCTCCTGAATCGATTTCCTTCCCGGAGGAAGGCTCAAGGGAGCGTCGATAGTCACAAGATGAGGACTCTTCCTCTTGATAAACTCAAGTATTTCAGTGTCAGAAAAAAGAAGATGAGTCTCTGTCTTCATTTCTTCAAGAAAAGATATTCCGGAAGTCCGTGTGGGAACACCCGCAAGGTCGAGCCCCACCACTTTGAAATTTCTCATCTGAACTGTCTCTCTCTCCAAAAAGCGGAAAACTCTAAATTTATCCTCTGAGAAAAAATTATTTCGGCGAATCTCAAATAATGACTTGGAAAAGTGCTTGGACGCAGCTTACAGGAAAAGTGCGCCCCTTAAGTCTTTCTATGTCTTCCAGAGATTTTATCTCTTCTTTCCAGTGCGGGAGTGGAGAATTTGTAATTAGGCGGTCATAAATATCCGCAAGACAGAGGATGCTACTCCCTGGAAGAATATCTTCAAGTTTTTTATCCACAACGCCGGCTTCTTCGACGTAATGATGGAAATATCCTGATAGGATTGGTTCTACATCCTTCAGCAGAGAAGCAGTTGTGGTGAGCATCACCATTGTTCTTTCTTCGAGATGAGCTCCTGAAAATGGTTTCTCCTTCCCTATGTAATCAACCACCTCTCTGAAAAGAGGGAGGTTTGTTCTGAGGTCACCTGCTTCATAAAGGAGGGCAGCAGATTTAATGTTCTCAACCTCTCTCTTGGACAATCCTGCAGCCTGAGCAATCTTTCCCGAAAGGAGAGAAACTCTCAAGGACCTTGGCTTAGTCTCATCAGCAACCTCTAGATATTTGAGCATTATTTCCAAGACTCCGACGTATGCTCTTCTCATGTTTCTCATCTTGGCCTCTCTTTGCTCGGCCATTATGCCCAAAACTGCCCCCGTGAGGACAAGGAAACCTCCCCAGACAATTATGTTTAAAAGCATATCAAAATTCAGAACTTCACCTTCTCCAAAAAGAGTCTGGGAGAAAATTAAATAAAAGACAACTAAAAGGACACAAAAGAAAGCTGTGAGCACAGCCTGTCTTTTCCCAAGAAAATATCCTGAGAGGATTACAGGAAGGAAAAAAAAATTCAGGAAAGAAAGCTTGTAGTGAACGAGGGAAGCAATGGCAATTATCCCCAAGAGAATGAGCATAATTAAGGCTCCTTCAAAATGCTCGAGGATATAAGACTTCAATCTTTTCATTTCTTCCCTCTTTAAGCCTTAAAGAACCAATTTCCCTTTCCCTTTTTAAAAACATCCTTTCCTTTTCTGATTCGTCTCAAGAAACTTATATCATCCTCAAAAAATCAAGTCAAATAGAGAAGAATCCTTTACTAATATTTATGTTTTACGAAAATCTTAAGAGAATTAACTCCTCACAAATCGAAGCAAAGCTAAAATTTTAAGAAGAAAATTCTATTCAGAAATTGGGGCCAATCCTCTCTCCTCATCTTTGAACTTTTAACCATGAGAATTCATTTAAAAGGCCCCCTTATTTCTTGGTCGGAATATTTCGATCCTATGCCTTGTAAACATTTTGAGGAAGCATATCCTCTGATAAGGCTTCCCTGTGGTATAATAAAAAAAAATTTTAGGAGGGCTCATGAAATTCAAGTCACTCTCAGCCTTTGCCCTTATTCTCTCTTTTGTTTCATGCGCTCCTCATTTTCACCTCGATTTCCTCGGAAAGGACACTATTGAGGAAATCGTCCTCATTCCGAGCGCAGCAAAGGAAAAAATACTTATAATCGATGTCACAGGGATAATTGGTGCCAATTTAAAGACTGGAATATTTACTCGAGAAGGAGACTCTCTCTCCCGCATCTATTTCAGGCTTCAGAAAGCTTCCCAAGACAATCTCATTAAAGGCATTGTCTTGCGTATCGATACCCCTGGGGGAGAAGTAACGGCCTGTGATATCATCCATCATGAAATCCTTAATTTTAAAAAGAAGACAGGAATCCCTGTGCTCGCCCTGATGATGGGCCTGGGAACATCAGGAGGCTACTATGTAGCCTCAGCTTGCGACCTTATTATTGCCCACCCTTCGACAATAACAGGAAGCATTGGGGTGATCTCCATCTTTCCCAACTTCTCCCTCCTGCTTGCAAAAATTGGAGTAAGCATAAATGTCATCAAGAGTGGAGAGATGAAAGATTCAGGAAGTGCCTTCAGAGAAATAACAGAAGAGGAAAAATTTATCTTTCAGGGCGTAATCGATTCTCTTTACCGAAAGTTCCTGGAGGCAGTCGAGAGGGGGAGAAAGGGGAGTCTCAACCTTGAAGAACTGGGAAAAATAGCCGATGGAAGAATCTATACTGCGGAACAAGCCCTTCAACTCAAACTGATAGACAGGATTGGATATTTTGACACGGCACTTGAAGAAATCTTAAAGCTTTCTTCCCTAAAAAAAGCAAAGGTCATAGCTTATACCTATTACCCCAAACTAAAGACCAATATCTATGCCTCTTCTTTAGAAAATAATTCTTTCCTTGAAGATAAAAACCTGGAAACCATCCTCCCTTCTCTAGAAAGCGGATTTTATTATCTCTGGCTCCCACAGATTAGGAGGTAAATCAATCACCAATTTTTGTCTTTATCTCAAAAGAAGGAGGATTTAAAATGTGAGCCTTGACAGGGCAGGTATCTACAGCCCTGATGATGGCCTCTTGATATTTAGACGGAAAATCAGAGGGAAGTTCAATATCTATCAATATTTTCTCTATCACCTTCTTTTCTTTATTTTTTATTGTTCTCATCGAGACTCTTGCTTTTTCTTCAGGAATACCTCTACTTGAGAGAAACGAGAGTACGTAAAAACCGGCGCAGGAAGCAATCGAAGCCAAGAAGAGGTCGAAGGGAGCTGGTGCCTCCCCTTCTCCTCCCTGGTAAAGCGGCTGGTCTGTGTGGATGATGAATCCTTTATAGTGAACATCCACCTTTTTCCCGCCGCCAAAAGTGACGCGAAGTTCATTCTCCATTCCTCGACTCCTTTCAGATGAGTTAAACAATGTTCTTCATCAAGAGAAAACTATCTCTTCTTTTTTTGTATCAATTCAAGCTTAAATTTAATTCTGAAAAAATTTTTAAATTAATATTTTTAATTTAGCTTAGAAAAAAGAGCAAGAAGCAAACTCCTGTCCTTCTCAGAAATTGCTAACCTCCCTAAAAGCTCATGGATTCTCTCTGTCATCTGTCGTCTGTTAGTCTCGTGGATGAATCCTCTTTTCCCCAGCTTTTCTAAGATAAGGTGGATGCATTCCTCCTGGCTTTTGCGGGGAAGGGGAATTTCAAAATTTGGCTGCTCTCGATACTTCTCAGAGTTTTTGAAAATTTCAAAAAGCGTTAGAAGGACGGAAGAAGCAAGATTATAAGAAGGCTGCAAAGAAGCCTGAGGAATGCGGAAGCAAAAGTTTGCACATAGCAACTCCCTCGAAGTTAGTCCGGTCCTCTCATTGCCAAAGAGAATCCCAATTGAGGTTACGGAAGGAAAGCTAAACAATTTTTCGATAACCTCGTCAAGAGAATAAAGCCGAAAATTTTTTCTTTTTTTTGAAGTGGAGGCAAGTACCAGTTGAAGGTCTTCAGTGGCAGTCTCCAGCGTGGAGAAGAAGTGTGCATTCTCGAGGATATCGTAAGCATGGCGAGCGGTAAGATAAGATTTTTCATTGAGCCTCTTTTCCCCCACTACACGAAGATTTCTAAAGCCTGTATTCTTCATGCATCTGGCCACGAGTCCTATATTCTCAGGCTTCTCAGGCCTTACCAGAATCACATTTATTTTTTCACTAAAAGAGAGAGCCTTCATGAATCTTTTCTAAAATTTTAGACTCATCATCTTAAACTTTTATCAGTTTACCGTCTAACTCATAATAAAATAATTGACTCCTCAGAAAAGCGCCTCCTCTCATAATTAAACTCATCGAAAAAAACTCCTCATTTAAAGCATATGAACAAAAATTCTCACAATACCTTGAATAAAGACAAACAGAATTTCAATACCATAGATTTTAATGATGAATTATAAGAAAATTATTCTTGATAAACAAGATTCCCTTGAACTAGATTCTTCTAATCCTTCAACTCTTAAGTCAAGAGGAATCATTCAGGCACCAAAATCAAGAAAGCCTTTTACTTAATCTATTATTTCTATCGATTATATATAATTGTAAAATAATTATCTTTTTGGCTCATCCTCCTTTTGGCAGGTAAAAAGAGGCATTTTAAACAAACTGAGAAGGGATTAAGCTCCATCACTTTCATTATGGATGGGGCAAATTGGATGAGCTTCAATAAGATAAAAGATCCTCAAGGTAAATATTTCTAAAAACACCCATTCTAAAAGCCCCGCCGGGGTTCTTTTATGTCCTGGTTTCTCCGAATTTACTCCAAATTCTGAGAGACCATTTTTTTAAAGCTTCTTCTTCAGCTTTTAGTACCGCCAGCTTTTTAAATCTGCTCCAGGGGGTGCCGACTTCTTTATTCTTTCCATTATTTTGGGGATGTGCAACTGATGATAGCGGAGCCGGGAAAGATAATTCGGCAGGGTATGGTCTCCATTCCAGCAGTGCTCAGCCCTGTCTCCATAGTCTACTTCTCCCTCGTAATAGGGGTCTTCTGTTTTCTCTAAAAATTCCTCCATCAGATAGACTGCATTATTCAAATAATAATTATCCATATCTCCGCAATAGATATGAATCTTCCCCCTGAGCTTAGGACCAAGGATTTTCCAGTCTCTTTCAAGGATATAACGAAGATCATAATTCTCTCGCCAGTAAGCAGCAACCTCATGGTCTATTTCCCCACTCAACTTATCCCAGATTCGCTTTGGATATCCATCCTCACCCACAGGAGAATAGACGGCTTCCCAAATGTCGTATTGATCGCCCGAGCGAGACTTCGTCCCCAGGACGAGCTCACGATGGTTAGATTCTTCAAGGGTACAGCTAATCTCTCCCAGATAGTTCCGACGTCCTGGACGAGGTGTTCTCTTCCAGCGGCTTTCTATATAGTAGGCATTCTTGTGTTCGTAAATGTTGACAATTGTGTAAGCGCGAAAATCTATGGGATCAGGACAGGAGGCCCAGCACCCGTTATATTCATTAGGATAAAAAATCTGGGCAGCCAGAGCCTCCCATCCCCCTGTTGAGCCACCATACAGAAATCTTGCCCAGCCTTCACCGATTCCTCGAAACTTCTCTTCAATGTAAGGAATCAGCTCATAGGTGATGGCGTCGCCATAAGGTCCGAGGTTAGCAGAATTCACGGCATAAGAATCATCGTAAAAAGGATTTGGATGCTGGATTTCTACGATTAGAAAGCGGGGTGTGTCGGGAGCAATCCAGTATTTATAGAACTCATAAGCCTGTTCCTGAACGATTCTGTTGTAACCGTGAATTTTAAATCTCTCTGAGTAATCTGGCTCGAGGTCCGGGTCTGGTGGAGACTCACGGAAACCTTCAAAAGTATAAGTAAAATGGCCGTGGAAGATTATTAAGGGATAGCGCGCTTCAGGGTGTTCATCAAACCCTTGAGGAAGAAGCACATGCGCCCCAAGTAACATTGGCCTTCCCCAGAATTCACTCAAGAGTTTACTCTGTATCTTCACATGCTTGATATACTTCGTCTCAGGAGGGTCGGGAATGGTCGGAATCTCCTCATCTAGAAGTATCTCGAGCAACTCATCGCGCCGGGGGTCTAGACGCATTTTAACGGGGCGGCTGTAAAAATTCCCTGGCTTCCGATTCCATTGTTGACCTTCTCCTCTGTCCATGGGAAGCTTGAGTGTATGTCCATCACTGCGCTTGAAGGTTTCATATCTATTTAGAAGACCCTGCACCCAGTATTCTCCAGGTGGAATTTGAGCAATACTCCGTAACGGATAGCCGAAGACATCTCTATCAAAAATCGCTAGGTCCCTAGGCTTTAACCCTTCGACATCTATTCCGAAAATAAGCTGGGTGTTGGGGCCATCGTTTATCTGGAAACGAGGCTCGCTTGAGCCATCTGCAGAGATCATGAGTAACATTCTCCCATCAAGGGGCATGGAAGAGAGCTCCACAGGAAAGCTAAGTCCGATGCGTAAACGACATTCCTCCTTTCTGCTGTCTCCCTGAACATTCAAAAGAAATCCAAAAGCCACAGTAAAAAACAAGCATATTCTCACTTTTTTTCCTAAGCTCCTCATTCTTCCCTCCAAAAAATAAAAAAAATCACCTCTCAAACGAGGAAAAGATTCTTACTTGAAAAATTTGGGTCAGAGGTAAGGTTAACCCCCAGACGACGAAGCCCGGCTTCATCTCCTGGAGTAGGAATGTGGGTTAAATGTACCTCGCATCCCCTGAGCTCGCTCAATTTGTTGAGCGCCAGTTCAGCCGAAGGGTTTGTGGAAGCACTTATGCTCAGACTGATCAGAACTTCCTCGACATCGAGGCTAACTGTCTTTTTCCCCAAGATTTTCTGTTTCAGGTTCCCTACAGATTCAATCGTGGCTGGGGAAAGTAAATGAATCTTATCAGGGATTTCGGAGAGTTTTTTTATGGCGTTTAAAATCATGCTTGAGGCAGCATGCATGAGAGGGGAATTCTTACCAGTGACGATGGACCCATCCTTAAGCTCAATCGCCGCCCCACAGAAGACGCCGTCATTTCCCTTTCCTTGCCTTCTTGCCTCTTCAGAAGCTTCTCTGGCGGGTAAAACAACCGCTCTTTGTTCAGGCCTAACTCCTAATTCCTTCATCAAAAGCTCTGCTCTCTGGACAGTTTCTTTTCCTACAAAGCCCATCAGGAATTCACATTTGTAGCGAAAATATCTCCTGATGAGTTCCTGCCGTGAAGCCTCCTGAACTACAGAGTCATCGACAATAGCCTCACCTACACAATTTACGCCCATGTCTGTCGGGGATTTATACAATGATTTTTCTCCACTTATTTTCTCCAGAATCCTTCTCACCACAGGAAAAATCTCAACATCTCGGTTATAGTTCACTGCCGAAATACCATAAGAGTCGAGATGATAAGGGTCAACAAGGTTGAAATCTCCAATATCAGCAGTTGCCGCTTCATAGGCCACATTCACGGGATGCTTGAGAGGAAGGTTCCAGATAGGGAAAGTCTCAAACTTTGCATATCCCGCTCTTTGACCGCGCTTTTCTTCGTGGTAGAGTTGAGAGAGACAGGTAGCTAACTTTCCACTTCCAGGACCAGGTCCGGTGACAATAACTAGAGGACTCTTGGTCTCGATGTATTCATTGGCACCATAGCCTTCATCGCTTACGATGAGCTCAACATCTGTCGGATAACCTCGCGTGTAGCCATGGGTATAGACTCTTATTCCCCTGCGCTCAAGTCTATTCTTGAAGATAGCAGCAGAGGCCTGATTCTCGAAACGAGTAATCACCACTCCAAAAACCTCTATTCCCCATTCTTTGAGATCATCTATGAGTTTTAAGGTGTCGACATCATAAGTAATTCCGAAATCTGCTCGCAACTTCTTTCTCTCTATATCCCCCGCATAAATGCAGAGGAGGACATCCGCTTTATCCTTCAGTTTCTGAATGAGTCTCATCTTGACATTGGGGTCAAATCCGGGAAGCACGCGAGCGGCGTGAAAGTCATAGAGAAGTTTCCCCCCAAACTCGAGGTAAAGCTTGTTATTGAATCTCTTCACTCGCTCCAGGATAGCCTCAGTCTGCTTAGAAAGATAGAGCTCGTTATCAAAACCTATCTTTCCCTTCATCTCTTTAATCAGGGCGTAATTTCTATTTTCAAGATAATTTCTCTTCTCTCTTCAGAGTCGGTGCTTCCTATTTAATCAATCAGGAGTAATAAACCAGATAGGTCTTTTAAATTCAGGCTTTTCTCCTCCTTGAGCATAAAATTTTGTCAATTCATAAATCACCTTAAAAATTCTTCCCAGCTCCTCAAATCGAATGAGCTCAATTTCATCTGAAGGTTGGTGGTAATCATTGTGAAGGTCTGTAAAAAACTGGACAAAAGGAACGTTGAATCGGGCAAAATGGTAGACATCAGTGAAATAAACCAGACGCCAGGATGGGTGTTGATCAGGAATAACCTTTATTCCCGCGGCCTGGGCAAATTCCTCTGATTTGGAATAGATGGCATCGCAACCTGTCGCCAGAGCCTGAAGAGAGCCTTGAGACCTTCCCACCATGTCGGCGTTGATGTTAACTATCACCTTCTCGTAAGGCACAAGGGGATGAGCGGAATAATAAGCCGAACCTAAGAGCCCCCTTTCCTCCCCAGTGACAAAGGCTATTAAAAGGCTTCTCCGAAGTTGCTCCTCAGAGGCTAATCTTGTTGCTACCTCCAAAATAGCTGCCGTTCCTGAAGCATTATCATCAGCCCCATTGTAGATGCCATCTTCGCCCTCTCTAGCAGCATAAAACCCTAAATGGTCATAATGGGCGGTGAGGATTATCCATTCATCCTTCAGCTTGGGGTCATTCCCTTCAAGGAAGGCCACCACGTTTCGGGTGAGGGCAAATTCTGGTTCTGTCTTGATGTGAACTTTAAGTGAGACATCGAGCTCGAAAGATAAATTCTCTCCTTGAGCCAGCCTTGTTTTCAATTCTTCAAAAGTCCCTCCACAAGCCCCTGCCAATGCCTTATTAAAAACAGAAGGTTTCACAATGAGCATTGCACCTATGCCGGAGGTAGGTTTCCCTTTAAATTCGGGAATGAAGACAAATGGGACTCGAGACATCGCCTCGGCAAATTGGATCTCGAGACTCTTCGACTTTGCTTCTTCGCTTTCAATCTCTTCACTAACATAGACAAGCAGAGCCCCCTTCCTCACAGCCACATGGAGAGACTTCCCGATTGCATGGTCATAACCAAACAAGGAGTAAGGGTCAAGTTCCCATGGTGCACCAGAGAGAGCAACTACCGCCTTCCCCCGAATATCTATGTCTTTAAAATCATCAATCCCTTCTTCCGGAGCGAATATGCCGTAGCCTGAGAAAACGAGGTTAAATTTCATGGGTGTCTTTCCCGGATCCATTCCAAAAGGGAGAAAGATAAAGTCTTCTGAGCCTAGAGGGACTCCATTCAAGGATATCTCATACTCAGATTTTTCCCTCTCAAACTTGCCCACTGTAAAAGTCTGAAAGTAACTCCCCTCATTCGCTGGTTTTAGTCCCGCTGCCTTAAGCTCACTGGCTAGGTAAAGCGAAGCGATGTCAGCTCCCCTCGAAGGTGCTCCTCTTCCCTCTAAGAGGTCATCTGCCAGGAAACGAATCGTGGCCTCCATTCTCCGAGTAGATAACTCATCGGTCCTGAACGAAAAACTGAGTAAGATTAATGCCAGAAGAGAAGCCATAACCCAGATAATTTTCCTAAACCCCTTCATGCTTAACCTCCTCAAATATTTTACTTCTTAAGGCTCTTTTCGGGGCGCAAAAAATAAAGCTTTTCTTTTCAGGATTTCCTCCCCCTTCTATCACACTGAAAAAAATTCTTAATCTTTTCAAAATCAAGGGCAAAAAACCTTGATTGAGCAAGCCCATAAAAATAAAGCCAGATGATTCTTGAAATCCCATGAAAAAGCATGAATTTTTTTATCATGTTTTTCTGATTTGTGCAACAAAAAAATATCCTTCAATCTCCTCGTGGAAGAATAAAAAATCATCTTTCCTCTTGATTTTAAGTTGAGGCTACCTGCGGAGGATGAATTCGTAAATTAAGTAAGTAAAAAAAGAATCCTCTTTTTTTTCCCTCGATGGCGAAGCTCTATTGAGTAATTAAAAGAAGTTATCTTCTTAAAAAAACAATCAGGAAATTCACGACAAAATTTAATCAAGAACATATCAGAGAATGCGAGCCACAAGAGCCCCGAGCAAAGCCCCATAGAGAGTAGAGAGATAAGGGTTTCTTAGGATAAGACAGAGACCAGATTTACATCCAACAAATCGAGAGTAAAGAAATCCTACTCCTCCGCCTATTATGATGCCGATTATTATTTTTAACATTTCATACTTCTCATTTCCTTATCTTTTCTATCAAGGTAAATCATTTCCTAGGGCAGGACAAATTATTCTCCCCAGAAAACTTCTCCTTCAAGAAAGAAAGGGGTTTCATTCTCAATAGAAGCCTGAAGATTAATCTAAGGGAAAGAACTCAAATTCCTCATTCAGTATTTTCCCGTGCTCCCAAACCCACCTTCCCCACGCAGTGTTTCATCAAGCTCTTCTACCTCTAACACCTCAACCTCTTCTACAGGCTGAACCAGCATCTGCGCTATCTTCATTCCTTTACGGACCGCGAAAGATTCTTTTCCCATGTTCGCCATTACTACGGCTATTTCCCCTCTATATCCGGCATCTATGACTCCAGCAAGCCTGTGGACTCCTTTAAGAGAAATTCCACTCTTATCCCAAATTAAACCTGCATATCCCTGGGGAAGGGAAACTTTAATTCCGGTAGGAATTGCCTTCACTTCTCCCGGCTCAAGAATACAGTCAATGGCGGAGAAAAGGTCAAGTCCCGCATCTCCTTTATGTCCGTAACGGGGAAGCTTGGAATCTTTGTCAATCCTCTTCACTTTAAGTAACATCTCAGATTCCTTCTATCCTAACCTCTTTGACATAGGGCTCAACAATCTTGCGGAATCCCTCCAATTCTTCTCTCGAATAAGGGCATATCCGAAGGAAATTCCTATCGAGCGTGTTCAGGGGAAAGAACTGCTGGATTTGATATAAATCTGCACCTTCAATCAGCATTCCTATTTTCTCTACATCTTGAGCATCAATCAATCCGGGGACGACTGTGGTCCTGAATTCATACTTCAGTCCAGAATTTTTGATAAGCCATATACTTTCCTGGATTAGACTCCCGGATATCTTCGAGCGGGTTACTTCGCCGTATTTCTCAAGAGGTGCCTTGACATCCATCGCCACCTGGTCGATGAGATTCTTTCCAATGAGTGTCTCAAGCCTCGAGGGGAAACATCCATTTGTCTCTATCTTCGCCAAGAGTCCTCTTTCCTTGATTAGGATGAGGAGGACTTCAAGCTCATCATCCAGCAAGGGCTCTCCTCCTGAAACACAGATCCCTTCAAGCCAACCCTTCCTCTGGTCCAGGAAGCTCAAAAAATAATCCTGAGGAAAACTCGGCATCTTTTCAGGTTCAAGCACAAGCCTTGAGTTTTGACAGTAGGGGCACCTTAGGTTACAGCCCCCAAGGAAAACCGTAGCAGAAATGTAGCCTTCAAAATCTTTTGGTGCGAATTTTTCTATGCCTTTGATTTCAACCATTCTTCCATTTCCCCTCTGCTGTTCAAAACCGCCTTCACCTCCCCCTCATCCTGGAGGATGAGAGTGGGAATGATGATTGCGCCTTTTTCGTCTCTTTTTAAAGCAGTCAAGAATTCACGGATCTTAGCTTTACTCTCCTTTAAGCTGAGATCGTATTCCTGAAATGAAATCTTCATCTCTTTCAGGTATTCTCTCAATCCTTCGCATCTCTCACAGTTAGGATAGGTGAAGAAAAAATATTTCATGATTTCACGAACTCCTCTCAATCACGCTGAAGGTAACTCTATCTCTAAACTCCTGTTGCTTTCCATCGTTCCAGGTAGCCACAGGTCTCAAATAGCCCACAATTCTAGAATAAACCTCTGTCACCTCATTGCATTCAGGACAGAGAGGAGCTTTACCTTTGAGATAACCATGGTTTTTGCAGATGCTGAAAGTGGGAGTTATACTGAAGTAAGGTAACTTTGTCTCGGCTATTTTTCTCACCAGCTTCTGGCATGTCCTCCCATCGATTGCTTCTGGCAGAAAGGCATGAAAAATTGTTCCTCCCGTATAAAGGGGTTGAATATCCTTTTGATGTTCAATTGCCTCGAATATATCCCTTGTGGCGTCTACATTGAGCTGAGTGGAGTTGGTGAGGTAAGGGAATCTCTCGGTTCCCGAAGTGATAATCCTGGGATATTTTTCCTTATCAAGTCTTGCCAGCCTGTATGATGTTGACTCGGCGGGAGAAGCTTCCAGATTATAGAGATTTCCTGTTTCCTCCTGGAATTCTCTTAAAGTCTCTCTCATGAAATTGAGGACTTCAATGGTAAACTCCTTCCCCTCTGACGTCCCAATTCCCTTTCCCAAGAAATTTAGACAGCATTCATGCATTCCGCAGAGACCTATTGTAGAAAAATGGTTGTCAAAATGGCCTAAATAAACGAGCGTGTAAGGCATCATGCCCTTGCTCAGCATGCTATTGATTATTTCCCTTTTTGTCTCCAGAGATTCCTTGGCCAACACCATTAGCTTTCTTAAAATTTCAAAGAATTCATCCACTGAGCTTGCCTCATATCCAATCCTGTTCATGTTGATAGTGACAACCCCAATCGAACCAGTCGAATCCCCTGGTCCCCAGATATTACCCGGCCTTCTCAACAACTCCCTCTGGTCAAGGTTCAACCTACAACACATCGCTCTGATATCACCAGGGTCTAGGTCTGTTCCGATATAATTCTGGAAATAGGGAATGCCGTATTTAGCGGTGACCTCGAAAAGGAGCTTTGCATTTGGAGAGTCCCAGTCAAAATTCTTAGTCAAATTGTAGGTAGGAATGGGAAAGGTGAAAACTCTCCCTTCATGGTCTCCTTCAAGCATGAGTTCAAGAAAGGCACGATTTATCATCTTCATCTCTCTTTCATAATCTCCATAAGTCGAGGAAAGCTCCTCTCCTCCCACCACCACAGGTTTATCCCTCATGTCCTCAGGCACTGTCCAGTCAAATGTCAGGTTAGAAAAAGGTGTTTGCCATCCCCATCTTGAGGGTACATTCAACCCATAGATGAGTTTCTGGATATCCTGCTTAACTCTTTCATAATCGAGATTATCAAACCTCACAAATGGAGCCAAAAGGGTATCGACGCTTGAGAATGCTTGAGCCCCTGCGAATTCTCCCTGCATTGTGCCGATAAAATTCACCATATGAAGAGTAGCAGTCTCAAGATGTCGGGCTGGAGAGGAGTGGACTTGGTTGGGAACATGACCGAAGCCTTTCCTGAGCAATTTCTCTAGAGACCAGCCCGCACAATAACCCACGATAGGGTAAGAAAGGTCATGAATGTGAAAATAGCCTTCAAGATGAGCCTTTTTAATGTTTTCTGAATAAATCTGATTTAGAGCAAAATTTGAAAGCACCTCCCCTGAAATCCTAGCATTCAATCCCGAAAAACTCATCACTCCTTCGTTTGAATTTTCCCTTATTTTCCAGTCAACTTCATTGATGTAATCTTTTATCAAGCGCTCCAAATTGATTCCAATCTTCTTTGCCTCTCTTATTTCTTTATGTCTCTCTCTATAGAGGATATAACTCTTGGCGATCTCGTGATAGCCTTGTTTCATCAACACCATTTCGACTATGTCCTGAATTTGTTCCACAGAGGGAATCGTGTATCCTCCGAACTTATCCTCAAGAACGAAACAGACTATATCAGAAACGTTCTGAGCTGCTCTTCTATCTTTCAATCCATTGGATTCCATGGCCTTATAAATGGCGTTAGTGATTTTTTCTTGTGAAAAATCCACGATAGTTCCATCTCTCTTCTTGATCCTCGCTATCGTTCTTTGCATCAAAACCCTCCTTTTGGTAAATTTCTAGTTTAATTAATTTCTTTTCCTTCTAAAATCTAAAATCTTTGAAAATATCTTAAGAAATTCAAAAATAATATCCATATATAGTATTATAAGATAAATTAATACTAAATCTTGTATTTATGCACATAATTTAAGGTCAAACTTTAGATTTGTCAAGAGTTTTTTTCTCAGCAAGCTCAAAAAATTTTTATGCCACCTCTCCTTCTATGTTAAAATAAGACAACATGAGGGAGGTAAGAGATGAAGATTCTTGAAGTTATCTCCCAAAAAAAGGAAGAATTCATCGATATCACTCCCGAAATTCAAGAGGCAGTTTCCCTCTCGGGAGTTGAAAATGGAATATGTCTTGTCTACGTTCCCCATACCACAGCAGGGGTGACGATTAATGAAAATGCAGATTTTTCAGTAAGGGATGATATTTTGATGAGCCTTAGAAAAATGGTCCCCTCCTCACTTCCCTTCGCGCATGTTGAAGGTAATTCCCCCGCCCATGTGAAGGCAAGCCTCATCGGAAGCTCCTTGAGCATAATAATCGATAAGAAGAGGCTCACTCTTGGGACCTGGCAAGGGGTATTTTTTTGTGAATTTGATGGACCAAGGAAAAGGAAGGTTTTCCTCAATATTTATTCTACCTAAAAAGAGGGAAGAGGAGATATCATTTAAATCATATAAATCATAAATCCACTCCCACTTTCCTTAGAGATTCCTCAAGGTTGGTTTGGGGACCGAAAAGAATCCCTTTTATGCCCAGTATTTCAGCTGCTTCAATATTTTCTTTTAAGTCATCGATAAAAACACATTCTTCTGCTTTTGCTTGAGCCTTCTTGAGCGCAGCCCTGTAAATCTGGGGATGTGGCTTCATCCAGCCAACTTCATAGGAAAGGATGTACTCGTGGAAGATAAGGATAGAGGGATATCTTTTTTTTATAAACCCGAATCTCATCACGTCTGTGTTGGAACAAAGCATAAGCCTTAATCTTGGCTTCAGCTTTTTATAAATCTCGAGAACTGACGAATTGAGAGAAAAAACATCATTGTATATTTCGTAAAATCTCTCATAATCTATCTCAACCTTAAGCATGTCGGAGACATTCTTGTAGAAATCATGAGGGCTCATCTCCCCCTTGTCGAAAGACTGCACGAGATTAAAATTGAGCCTAACAAGCTCTGCCACCCTCTCTGGAGAATAGGGAGAGAACTGAGAAATCCTAGTGTAGAAAATTTTATTATCAAAAAATAATATTACCTTCCCCAGGTCTGAGATTATAGTTTTAATCATGGAACAATCTCTTCGAGAGGCAAGATTTATACCAAAAAAAATATTGATTGGCAACAATCTCTCCCTGAAAGAAAAGTCTTAATAAATTCAAGGATTAGCCAGAGAAGCCTGGGCCATCTTCGAAGGAAGCTCTATCCCTGAACCCTCTTTCTTATCTGCGAGCTTGAGAAGGAGCGAAAACAAGAGACCCGTGCCACCAAGGCAAGCAAACATGACCATGGTATTAGTGTAATCTCCTCCAGAGAGATCGGTTATCCTTCCTGCAACCCAGGGAAACACAGTAAGTCCTATGTTCTGGATGAGAGTCATCAAGCCGAAGGCCGTCCCTAGGCGTTTCTCGGCGACCAAAATGGGAATTGATGGCCACATGGCCGCCGGTACAAGGGAGAAAGAAATCCCGAGGGCAATCATGGCAAACACAGGGTTAAGATAGGTCAAACCGAGGCTTAAATGAATGGGAATGAGCATGAGGGAGCCAATAATCATCAAAGTGGCTCTTCTCCCCGCCTTATCCACAAAAAGTCCAAAGAAAGGAGTAAAAGCCATGGTCCCTGTGATTACTAGAGAAGTGAAAAAACCACCCTTTACTGCACTGAATCCAAATTTTGACTGGAGGAAGACTGTAGAAAAGGCCGTAAAAGGAAATATGGCTGAATAGAAAGTCATACATAAAAGGGAAACATACCAGAAGGATGGTTTAAACTTGTATATATCTTTAAAAACAAATTTCTCCTCATCCTTACCTTTTTCTTCTTGAAAAAAACTTTCCTTGACTTTGTCTAAAGCAACATAGACCAGAAAAAAAGCAAAACTTAAGAACATCAAGACTGCGGAAACCCAAAGTGCCAGGCGCCATGAGCCGCTCCATTCCTGGATACGAGCAGCGCTATTGAGCGCGGCAAAAGTGCCGAGCCTCGCCACCGTGATGTTCAATCCAAAAGCAAAAGCCAGCTCTTTCCCTCGAAACCATTTGGAAAGAATTTTATTCATGGTGATGATAAGAGATTCTGAACCTATTCCGTAGATGAATCGTCCCCAGAGCATGACCTGGAAATTAGCTCCTGCAGCCGTCAGCAATACTCCCAGGGCACAAAGTCCAGAATACAACGACCCAGCTTTCCTAATCCCGATTTTATCCAGCAAAATTCCCCCTACTAAGACCATGATAAAATTTGGCAAAGAATAATAACTGAAAAGCAATCCATACTCGGCTCTGGTAATTTTCATCCCTTTGATGATGAAATCAGCGATAGGACTTACGGCATCGTAGGCATAATATGAACCAAAAATCGCTAAACCCATGAGAAGGAGAACCCACCATCGGAGCCTGAACACCTCTTCTCTTTTTTCTTTATCCATAGCCACCTCTCTTCATTCAACCACAAGATTATTGCTTAGGGAAAATTTTCTTTCTTATCAGTATATCAGTATCTAGAAGGATAAATATGAAAACCTGAACAGGGTGTCAAGGGTTTTTTGCCTAAATTTAAAAGGAAAAGCTCAGAATCCTCCTCTACACGTGACTCTTTGCTTACCTTGAACTCTTATTGTGATTTAGAAATTTTGATTTGAGTGACTTTTTAAACTCTTTAAGATTTCGAAAACTTAACTATCTTCGATTCACACTAAAAAGTGAAAACCTATTCCTCTCTTGTCGCCACTCCCGAGACAGTTATCCCCAGTTCTTCAACAAAAATCTTACCCTCCATTCTGTCTTCCTCCACCTTAAACTCCCCCCTCAACAGTCTTTCCATTCCATCAGGTGGGGTAGGAGCAACAAATTCAAAGCTTAGCATATCTCCATCAAAATTTAGATTGGAAAGTGGAACGTCAGTAAAGAAACCCGACTCCTCACTTATCTTCCCCGAAATCCCCTCTTCATTCTTTTCTATGTTCATCTGGAGATAGTAATATTCGCCTTCTGTATTTACTTCCATATTCCACTTCCCTATTATCCTCGCGTAATCTATTTCTTCTTGTACTTGGCTACTAGATAAACAAAGCGAATAGATGAATAAGCTCGGGATTAAAACTCTTAGGCATCTTGATTTCATCATTTGTTTTCTCTCACGCTTTATTCTTGTTTTTTCCTTTTAGTAAGAAATATAATCCCTTTTTATCAGATGAAATATCAAAAAAATCACAGCTGTCAAAAGAGACCTGCAAAGAGGCAATCTGCATGGAACAATTCCCGCGTTTTTCTTCGCTCTTTGATATCCACCGTTTCCTTCACTTTGAGGTAAAACCAAAAAGTGTCAAAAAGACGAAGCTTCTTGATGTAATACAACCCAAAATCCGTAAAGTTATCTATCAAAATCTTCCCCACTTGTTTGTTTTTCTCATCAAGGACAACTATGGAGTAAGTCTCTTTTTCAACCTCTCCTTCTTTGATGACCTTTTTCTCTAACTTACCAAACACTTTCACTCTCTCCTTTCCTTCCCAGCCTTCAGCTTTATCATAGGAAAGGTTTTTCAAGACCTCAAACTCTTCTCTTGCCTTCAGGTCTAGATAATCATCAAGAAGAGGCTCCCCAGTTGCAGTAAAGATATTCTTCCAAGTCCCATCAGGCTGTTTTAAGTCGATTGTCTTCGCCACAAGAAGGGAAGGTCTCTCAGGAGAGAATTGTCCTTTTCCCCTTATCTCTTTATCTATCAGGGAAGCCGTATCTCCAGATTCTAACTCTCCATAGACCACAACATCGAACCCCCTTGCTTTGGGAATGTAAATGTATTTCCCTTGGACCATTTTCACCATCCCATCAAACTCGATTAGGCCCTCCTCGATGGCTCTTGTCCCTTCCTCAGCAGGCAGGCCTTCTGCTCCCTTCTTCTTGCAGCATGTAACTCCCGAAGCTAAAAGCATCGCCACTAGAATAAACACGGTTATTGCTTGACCGTTCTCTTTAATACCCATTATTCTTACCTCCGATTCTTTAATAAATCATCTTCTAACAGGTAACTTTCAATAAAAAAATTCTTTTTTAAAAAAAAATTCTTTTTTAAATTGAGGATAATTTATATCATCGAAAGGGATAAAAGTAAAGCAGAAAATTGATTAAGAAGAAGAACTAAGCATTTAAGGCTTATTTCTTTCTAATTTTACCCGAGAAAGAAGAATGAGAAGAAAAAGATGGTCTGGAGGAAAAACGACTGGTTCCAGAGGAAGAAACATAGCTCCGTGAAGAAGAATAAGTTCCTTTTGAAAAAGGAGAGAAATAGTTTGTGGAACTTTGAAAACCAGAATACGACCTTGAGGGAGAGGAGAAAGAATAATTTCTTAGTGAAGGTAAAAAGCTCGAATAAGACCTTGAAAAAGGGGAAATATACTCATTTCCCTTGGCAAATGAACCACTACCTCGCAAACTTCTATCTGATGAAGAAAAAACTCGACTAAAACTTGGGAAAGCTCTCGAACTTGAATAAAGATATCTCGAAAAATATTCTCCTTGCGAAGGAGAGGAACTCCGCTTTTTTATCTCGTACCTCGATTCATAGAATTTCAAAAGGTTAGAGTTTACATCTATTTCAGAGTTGAAGCTTCTAGATAAAGAAGACATTTTCTGAGGTCTGGAGGAGGTATACTCTTTTCGTGGATAAATTTTAATCGTTGACTGGGAGCCTGAACTTGAATTTGAGCCAAAGGAGGGGATTCTGGATGGCTCGAATTTCTTTCGGCTCTCAGAAGATACCTTCTCTCTGGTTATGACTCTTGAAGAAAACGGAGATTTCAAGCTGCTTTCGGGTCTAATCGAGTAAGAAGTGTTTTCTGGGAAAGCCTCTTTCCTTGAAGTAAGGCGGGAAGTAAAGCTCCTCTGTCTGAAACTTGAAGGAGAAGTTGATTCTATTCTTGAATTTGGTTGATAAATTTTCTCCACTTTCCTAATTCTCGAGCGGGCAAGTACTCTTGCTCCTTCTGAATTTGAGATTTCAAGCTTGTTTATCTGGGGTCTTAAGCTTGGCTGCTCTAAAGAAAGCGAAATTTTACCAAGATGGGAGAGCCTTTCGTTGCTTATTGCCACCCTTGAAATATTGCGATCATGGAGCTGATCCTTGCGTATAATCGTCAATGCCCTTGAATGCACAGGGTAGGAGCGGTCATAATACCTGTCATAGAAATAATTATTGATGATTACCACTGGGTATCCATAATAACTCATTGGGCACCAGCCTATATATTCTGGCCCCCAATACCAGTATACCCAAGCAGGTCCCCACCTGTAGGTTGGTATCCAGTACCATCCCAACCCAAATCGCCAGTGCCATCTTCCGTAATGATAAACACACCATCCCCAAGGCTCATAGGAAACCCAATTCCATCCAATGATTGGGTACCAGACCCATCTCCCATAGAAATACGGTCTCCACACATAATGGTCAACGTATGGCACCCACACATATCCATAGGGGCGCTCATAAACCCAATGTCCGTTGGACGCAAGTTCATACTCATATTCTTCCAGTTCAGAAGGGAGGTAATGAGTAGAAACTATTCTTGGATTAAGTTTCTCTCGTGAGTTGTTCCATTCAGCGAAACTATCTTCAAGACGAGTAGAAAAATATTCAGGCTCGGAGATGAAACGTCCCTGCGAGGTGACGATTCTCTCCCCTTTCTCAAGGAGTAACGAACTTTCCTCTCCGGAGGCCTCCAAGGAGCCTTCATAAACAAGGGCTTCGGTTGCAACATTCTCCTTTACCTCAAACCTGTAAAGCCCTTCTTCAAGAATATAAAAAGAGGCATCTGGAGTGTGAACCTCGATGTTTTTTTCTTGAGGCAAGAAATTGATGCTTAAATATATAGACCCCGCTAGAAGATGAAGGCTTATACTCTCATCGCCCTTTTTAGGAAGCTTGATGAAATCTATCTGGGTGTTATGGTCAAGGCGAAGGTAGTTTTTCCTTCCAAAATGAATTTCTGCTCTTCCTTCCTTTGTCCCGAGCTTATCTCCTTCAACCAAGACAAGGTTAACCGTCCCCTCCTCATATCCTAAGCCTCCTGCTCTGTCTATGTAAACGTCTCCCATGACATAACTCATTCGAGCATAACTGGAACTGTAATATTCTCCTTGAGGAGAAGAGAAAACGGATGAAGAAAAGAGGACCAGAAATAAAGCGAAAAAGCTTATCTTTTTCATCTCTCCTCCTTTACCATAAATTGTTAAGCAAAAATTGTGCCAAATCAAGAAGCAAGGAAAAAGAAGGGTAAAAATTTCATCTGTCCTTTTAAAAGGACAGATGAGAGATAAGGAGATGACACCCTTAAGAATTTAATCTCAAGTCTTTTCAGCTCCTGAGCTTCATGATCAAAGTCTTAGTTTTGAAGTTTATAAAGTTGAAAAAAAGGAAGAACCTTCTCCCCCGGGGCTTCCTTAGATGGTACTTTTTTGAATCGTATCCTTTATTTTTTTTTCAGGATTGGCATTCCGGTTCTTTCAGTCTCTATTACCATATAGCCTTCAGGGATGCTGTCAAGGGCGCCAGACCTAATGTCTCGTGCGAAATAATAAATCCTCTGTTTTCTACCCCCCTTGAGGTTTACATCCCTGTAATGAAGATAATAAGCAACTCCCTTTCTGTTTGTGAATTGATATGGCATTTAAATAACCTCCAAAAAAATTTTATTTACTAAAAAATGTAGCCGAAGCTAACTCCGAATAGAAATGCCGTAGTTGAATAAGTGCCTTCACCCAGGTTGATACCCATGACTTGATAAGCTGGAATCGACCTGTTAGGGCTTGTTCTATCCAGAAATTTCTCAAATTGAACCGCAACATCAAGGATAAAACTCCCACTCTTGTAACCAATTCCACCTGTAAAAGCATAGCGATCGGCATCAGGGAGAACAGGGTCCATAGTACTCTGCGGTTGAGGAGTCTGATCATATAAAAGACCAGTTCTCAAGGCAAATTTCTCATTCACCCAATATTCAAGCCCTGTGCGGAAAATGAAAGAATTTTTCCAATCCTCTTTAACTTCTTTATCCTTGAACTCTACACCCGGAACAGGGAACGGAACATCAATTTCAACTTTATAACTATCAAACACATTCCATAGGACATAATGGATATCAGCTGAAAAAGTCAATTTCTCAGAGAATTGAAAAGCACCTCCTATACCCAGGATGTGAGGGAAACTGAATTCAGTCGAAGCTTTTCCTTCCTTAGGGATAACGGCGGCGATGAGTTGAGGGTTTATCAGCTGATTATAAGGAGACGGGATTTTTACTTGAGCATTGGCAAGTTCAAGGTCTCCCTCAAAATTAATCTTGAACCCGCTCCTCCAGTTTAGGCCAAGCGAGAATTTTTCTTTCTTATAAATCAGACCTGCATTCAACCCGAAGCCAGATCCGCTCGCCTTGAGCGTGACGGGCACGTCCACAGATGCATAAACAGGAAAAGGAAGACCCACGAGGGGCGCAAGGTTTATATCCTCATGCTCTACAAGCTCAAAGCTCAACTGAGAATAGATGTAGCTCAACCCAAACCCTAAGGAAAAACTTTCATTTAATTTATAGGCAATGGCTGGATTGAAAAAAAATGTCTTCATCTCATCGGAAATGGAGATGTATTTTAAGGGATACTCTTTAGGCCACTTTGCACCCAGACCATAGGGAGAAAAAAATCCGAAGCCTGCTACAATCTTTTCACTTATGGAGTGCGATAAGTAAAATGTAGAGGGGTAAAAAATCTGGCTCTCCTGATCAACCACCCTAAAGGAAGAATCTGGCCAGTTCGGTAAGCTTAAGGAGCTTTTAGAAGTGATTAGGGTTGTTCCCGCATAGATTCTTGTGCCCTTAATCCATGCCAAGCCTGCAGGATTATGAAAAACTGCGCTGGGATCATTGGCAATAGCCACGAATGCTCCTCCCATCCCCATGGCTGCGGCTCCGTGTTCATAAATTAAAAAACCAGCTCCATAGAGAAAGAAACCTGCTCCAAGATAAATCAAGCTCATAAAGGTGATGATTAAAAATGTTTTCTTCATTTTAACCTCTCGCTCAAAAATAAATCGGCTCCTCTGACCTGATTAGTGATTAGATTGAATTTTAGTTCAATCTTTTCAAACTATTTATAAGAAAAAAAAGACAATGTCAAGAAAATTTCTAAAATAGGTACCATTCCTCTTTCTTATAAAAGGTCGGCGGATTAAATTCATCCTTTAAAGAAAATAACGCCTTTTGATTAAATTGAATTTTCTCTATTTTATACAATGGTGGTTACATTTCTAAATTTGCCCAAAAGCCCCCCATCCTACCTTTCTTGCTGTTTCATTCCCTCTGAAACTTTTTACTCCTTGCTCTTTTTACCCTCTTAGAGAAGCTTCAATTTATTATAAATATTCACTGCAGGATTTTCTTAATTTCTTCCTCATAATTTCTTTCCTTTCACTTCACTATCTTCATCAACTATCCTTTTAATTTTCCCTTCTTCGCGAAATTTCCTAAAAGAAAGAGCCTCCACCACAACAAGCGATTAAGTTTTTCTCGCTCCATGTTCTCTTAATTCCCCGCCCTAATTTTCATATTTAACTTTGCATATTTTCCTACTCAGAAATTTTTAAAAATTAGAGAACAAACTCACCAGAAGGAAAAAGAATTTCGTGTAGATTCTCTAGTAAACCAATGACTTAATTTTGTATTGGTTTTAAGTGAGGCAATTTTTCATTTTTAATTAAATCTTGATCAAGAGAATCTGAAATTGCTGACTTTTGAACGAAAAATGAATAATCTTCATTAAAATGAATGTAGGTCGCTTTAAGTAGGCATTGATTCTGTGGAGCCTATTGCCTCACGAGAAAATCTATATGAAAGCATATTCAGTGCCTCACGTAAGAATCTATACGAAAATTTGTGCAGTTTTTCTTTCTTCTTTGTAGCCGCCACAGCTTGCCTTTGAGTCTCTCTATCTCTGTCTTTATCTCTACCACATTCAGCTCCTCGTAG
>Ga0209102_1000333_pt1 | contig 32316 bp, 27 predicted proteins | sample ConPoolayeHmetaG_FD_185483 | JGI IMG/M metagenome (GOLD analysis project Ga0209102, IMG submission 185483) | Hot spring microbial mat communities from California, USA to study Microbial Dark Matter (Phase II) - Cone Pool mat layer H metaG... ...
CCAGTTTCACCACCCGTCCGCAATTTCATTTTATCAAAATTTAATGAAAAAATAAATGTGGGGGAAATATAGTCCTATAGAGATAGAATTTTTCCATAAAAAAATCCCAAAGTTTCGGTGAAATTACTCACCTCCACCTCAGGATCTGGCTGCATTATAACATAACCTATAATATTTGTCAAGTCTTTGTGATAAAATAAGAATAATATGGGGTTTAAACTTTTTGCTCCCTATTCCCCTGCTGGTGATCAGGCACAAGCAATTGAAAAACTCACCGAGGGGGTGTTGGCTGGTAAAGCCCATCAGGTATTGTTGGGAGTGACCGGTAGTGGAAAAACCTATACCATTGCTAATGTTATCCAAAATGCTCAACGGCCGACCTTGGTAATTTCTCATAACAAAACTTTAGCCGCCCAACTTTATCAGGAATTTAAAGAGTTTTTTCCTCAAAATGCCGTTGGTTTTTTTATTTCTTATTATGATTATTATCAACCCGAAGCCTATATTCCCCAAACCGACACTTATATTGCTAAAGAAACAGATATTAACGAAGAAATCGACAAACTTCGGTTGCAGGCTACAAGTATGCTTTTTTCCCGGCCAGATACGATTATTGTTGCCTCTGTTTCTTGTATTTATAATATTGGCTCCCCTTTTGAATATGGAAGATATGTTATTGAAGTAAAAAAAGGTCAAAAAATTAATAAAGAAGAATTTTTATACAAACTGGTGGCTCTCCATTACTCACGGTCGAAATTTGAGCTTAATCGAGGTAATTTTCGCATCAGAGGAGAAATTATTGAAGTTTTACCGGCTTATGCTGATGAAATTTTAAAAATTGAAATTAAAAAGGGAAAAATAGAAAAACTGACGGTAAGACCAATTTTTGGCAGAGAGCAAATTGAAGTTAACAATTATCTTATTTATCCGGCGAAACATTATTTGACCAATCCAGATATCTTGGAAGAAGCTTTCAGGCAGATTAGGAAAGATTTAAAAATAAGATTGGAACAGTTGAATTCCCAAGGAAAAATGCTTGAAGCTCACCGGTTGGAGCAAAGAGTAAATTATGATTTAGAAATGATACGGGAGGTAGGTTATGTCAACGGAATAGAAAATTATTCTCGTTATTTTGATGGTCGAATGCCCGGAGACCCACCCTGGACGCTGGTTGACTATTTTCGCTATCTTTATAAAGATAATTTTTTGGTGGTTATTGATGAAAGTCATATTACTGTTCCCCAAATTAGAGGAATGTATCGGGGAGATTTAAGTCGAAAAAGGGCGTTAATAGATTATGGATTTCGTTTACCTTCTTGCTTAGATAACCGGCCGCTTAAAGCTGGGGAGTTTTGGGAAAGAGTACCCCAGGCGATTTTTATGTCTGCTACGCCTGATGAATGGGAGATTAACAAAGCAGGGGGGGAGGTAGTGGAGCAATTAATTCGGCCAACAGGTTTGGTGGACCCTGCAGTTTTAGTCAGACCGGCAGAAGGGCAAATTAAAGATTTGGTTGAGGAGATTATTCGCCGAAAAAAAGAAAACCAACGGGTTTTGGTAACAACTTTAACTAAAAAAATGGCGGAAGAGCTTGCTTTTTGGTTGAGTAACCCTAAAAATACTCGCGTGCCAATTTCCGTCCATTATCTTCATGCCGATGTGGCAACCCTGGAAAGAAGTGATATTTTAGCTGATTTGCGGGCAGGAAAATATGATGTGGTGGTAGGAGTCAATCTTTTACGGGAAGGTTTAGATTTGCCAGAAGTTTCTTTGGTGGCAATTTTAGATGCCGATAAACAAGGTTTTTTGCGTTCGAAAACCTCTTTAATCCAAACCATGGGCCGAGCAGCAAGAAATGTGGCGGGAGAGGTAATTTTGTATGCCGACCGACCATCAGGGGCGATGCTTGAGGCAATTGCTGAGGTAGAAAGAAGAAGAAAAGCCCAGTTGGAGTATAATGAAAAACACGGAATAATTCCCAAAAGCATTCAAAAGCCGATTAGGGAAAGAATAGTAAAAGAAAATCAAAAATCAAAAATCAAAAATCAAAAGCTAATTGAAAACTTAGATTTGGAGGGATTAACACCCGGGGAGGCGAAAAAACTAATCCCTAAACTTCGCCGGGAAATGAGAGAAGCGGCCGCAGCTTTAGAGTTTGAAAAAGCGGCTAAAATTCGTGATTTGATTGATAAGATTAATTCAGAAATCTAACAATGACCGATAAAATTATTATCAGAGGAGCCAAAGAACATAATCTTAAGAATATAAACGTTGAGATTCCTAAAAATAAATTAGTAGTTTTTTCCGGCGTCTCCGGTTCGGGCAAGTCTTCTTTGGCCATGGATACTTTGTATGCCGAAGGCCAACGCCGCTATATGGAGTCTCTTTCCGCTTATGCCCGGCAGTTTTTGGGAATGCTTCCCCGCCCAGAGGTAGAAAGTATTGATGGGCTTTCCCCGGCAATTGCTATTGACCAACATGGTCTTTCCCATAATCCTCGCTCAACAGTAGGGACAGTAACGGAAATTTATGATTATTTACGGGTTTTGTTTGCAAGGATTGGTCATCCTCATTGTCCCAAATGTGGTCGAGAGGTTGCTCGGCAAACAAGTAAGCAGATTACCGAGCAAATTTTAGCTTGGGCAAAAGAGAAATTAAATAACCCAACAGTTAAGCAATTAAGAATAATGATTTTAGCACCAGTTGTTCGGGATAAAAGAGGTGAATTTAGCAAACTTTTTGAAAATTTGAAAGCAAAAGGGTTTGAACAGGCCAGGGTTGATGGGAGAATTTATGATTTGAGCGAAGAGTTAGTTTTAATAAAGACCAATCGTCACAATATTGAAGTAGTGGTGGATAAAATTAGCCTGGAAAGAAACCAGCTTAAGGAAAAAGAAGTTTTTCAGCGAATAAAAGATGATGTAGAAATTGCTTTGGATTTAGCTGCCGGTTTGCTAATTCTTTGTTGGGTTAATGATCCCTCTTTTGCTTTTCCTCACAAGCCCCAAAAAATGACTGACTTTTTGTATTCTTCTCGTTTTGCCTGTCCGGTCTGTAATATCTCTTTACCAGAAATTGAGCCGCGGATTTTTTCTTTCAACTCCCCTTTTGGTGCCTGTCCCAGTTGTAATGGTTTGGGGGTAAACTTAAAAATTGATACCACTAAAGTTTCTCCTTGGAGAGCAGAGGAATTGGAAAGACGTTATTTCACTACTACTTCAGAGGTTGTTCGCGAGGAAATCGAAAAGCTGATGATAAAGGAAACTTGCCGAGAATGCGGGGGAACAAGATTAAAAAAAGAATCGCTAACTATTACTATTGGCGGTCAGAATATTGCCAGTGTAAGCAGTTGGAGCTTAAAGGAGTTTTTTGCCTGGGTAAAAAACCTTGAAAGAACTTTGAGCTCCGAAAAAGAAAAAGAGATTGCCAAACCAATTGTTCAGCAGATTTTCCTAAGATTGAAATTTTTGCTTTCAGTTGGAGTTGGCTATTTGACTTTAGATAGGGCAGCAGCGACGTTATCAGCGGGAGAGGGTCAAAGAATTCGCTTGGCTTCTCAGCTTGGCAGCGGTTTAACTGGAGTTTTGTATATTTTAGATGAACCAACTGTTGGTTTACATCCTCGTGACATTCAGCGCTTAATAGACACCCTAAAGAAATTGCGGGACTTAGGTAATACGGTAATTGTGGTTGAGCATGACAAAGAGGTTGTGCGTCAGGCTGATTGGATAGTTGATTTTGGACCAGGAGCAGGGAAGGAGGGTGGAAAAATAGTTGCTGAAGGACCGAGGGAAAAAATTATTTCCAGCCCTAATTCTTTAACCGGTAAATATCTTTCGGGAAAAGAAAGTATTCCCATTTTTCCTAAAAACAACTCTCCTTCAGGCTGGTTAACGATAGAAGGTTGTCAAACTCATAATCTTAAAAATATCACCGCGAAAATCCCGCTGGGGAGCTTGGTTTGCGTCACTGGTGTTTCTGGTTCGGGAAAGTCAAGTTTAATTACTGATACCCTATATCCTGCTTTAAAAAAGGCTTTAAATCCTGATTTTAAAGAAAAGCAAGGGAAATTTAGAAGGCTTGAGGGAGAGGAAAATATAAACCAGGTTCTTTTAGTTGACCAATCTCCGATTGGCAGGACCTCTCGGAGTAATCCGGCAACATATATTGGAGTTTTTACCGATATTCGCCAGCTTTTTGCTCAAACACGAGAGGCAAGATTAAAGGGATTTACCCAAACTCATTTTTCTTTTAATACTCAAGGAGGAAGATGTGAAGCCTGTCAAGGGCAAGGTCAGCTTCGGGTACAGATGCAATTTTTACCTGATATTTGGGTAGAATGCGAGGAGTGTAAGGGTAAAAGATTTAAACCCGAGGTTTTAGAGGTAGAATATAAACAAAAGAATATTGCTGATGTTTTGAAACTGACAGTGAAAGAGGCTAAGGATTTTTTTGGGGCAATTCCCTCAATTGTTAGAAAATTAGAAATTTTGGAAAGGATAGGGTTGGATTATTTAGAATTAGGTCAGCCCTCCCCTACTCTTTCTGGAGGTGAATCTCAAAGATTAAAGCTTGCCAGAGAGTTAGCAAAGCGCAGTGAAGGGAAGACAATTTATCTTTTGGATGAGCCGACTACTGGCCTTCATTTGGCGGATTTAAGGAAGCTCCTTTTGGTTTTAAGAGAGCTGGTGGTTCGGGGGGATACGGTAATAATTATTGAACATAATTTGGAGGTAATAAAGCAGGCAGACTGGATTGTTGATTTAGGACCAGAAGGTGGAGAAGACGGTGGTTGGATAGTTGCTTGTGGTGCGCCAGAAGATATTATTAGAAATAAAGACTCCTGGACAGTTAGATATCTTAAAAAATTTCTAAGTTCTAATTTTTCTTAAATGCTTGACTCTAAATTGTGCCAAAATCTCCCCCAATCTCCTGGAGTTTATCTTTTTAAAGATAAAAACAATGCTGTTTTATATGTTGGGAAGGCAATAAATTTAAAAAAAAGAGTAAAAAATTATTTCGAGAAAATAAAAAGTGAAAATAGAATAAATTTATTGCTCAAAAAGGCAAATAAAATTGACTTTATCTTGGTTAATTCAGAGATAGAAGCATTACTTTTGGAGGCAAAATTAGTAAAACAATATCAACCAAAATTTAATGTTCGCTTAAAAGATGATAAAAGATATCTTTATGCCGGAATATCTAAAGAGAAATTTCCTCGGATTTTTTTATTACGGAAACCGGAAAAAACCAAGCAACTTTTGGCTTGGTTTGGCCCTTTTCCTTCAGCCTCAAGTATTAAAGAGATTTTAAGGTTATTAAGACGAGTTTTTCCTTATCGTTCTTGTGAAAGGATGCCCCCAAAGGTTTGTTTGTATTATCATTTAAATCTTTGCCCGGGAATGTGCCAGTTCCCCGTTAAAGAAAAAGAATATTTTGCTGGAGTGAGAAAAATAAAATTATTTTTGGCAGGGAAAATCTCTTTTTTAATTGCAAAGTTAGAAAAAGAAATGAAACAATTTGCTCAAAATTTGGAGTTTGAAGAGGCGCAAAAAATCCGCCAGCAAATTTTAATGATTGAAAATATGTTGGGGAAATTCAAAAAAATGCCTGAAGAAGAGGAAAATCTAAAAGCTTTAAATTGGTTAAGACAACTAATAGCAAAATATCAAAAAACTGAATTGGCAATTATTCATCGTCTTGAAGCCTATGATATTGCTAATTTAGGAAAAAAGGTGGTTGTTGGCTCAATGGTAGTTTTTATTAATGGCGAACCGCAACCGGAAGAATATCGCCAATTTAATATAAGAGCTAAGTCTGGAGGAGACCCCTGGGCAATAGAAGAAGTTATTTTAAGAAGACTTAATCATAAAGAGTGGCTCTATCCCCAACTGATTTTGGTGGACGGAGGAAAAACTCAAGTTACTGCTGCTTTTAAAGTCTTGAAAAATAAAAATTTAATCGGTCAGATTGGTTTTTTGGGTTTAGCGAAAAAGGAAGAAAAAATCATCATTCCTATAATTAGAAAAGGAGAAATAAAAAATTGGAAAGTAATCGGTCCTTCTCGTAAAAGTTTAGGTTTCCTTTTGCTTCAACGGGCTCGAGATGAAGCTCATCGATTTGCTCAAAGATATTACAAAAAACTTTATCAGAAGGCTACTTTTTCTTTTGAGCAAGAATGAAAATCGAGGGTCCCCAAAATTGGAGAGGAGGAAAGTAAGAAGAAATTAAAGAAAAAATAGACTCTAGTTTTAATAGTAGTCTTAAGGGAATTATTTTTTTAATTAATGGACTTCGAAAATTTGAAACAGAAATAATTTTTACTATCTTAAATCCTTCTGAGAAAAGAAGAGTTTTAATTTGGTTGGGGTGGTAACTGAAAAAAGGGATTTTTTTATTGTTCTGGCCAACTCTTATTGGTCGGTGATTAGTAAAAAAATTTAAGTTAAAAGAGAAAACAGCTTTTAAAATATTTTTAAACCGCATTTTATTTGCAAATTCTAAAATTAAAAATCCGCCAGGTTTTAAAACGCGGGAAATTTCTTTGATTGCTTTCCTCGGATCGCTAAGATGATGAAAGGTTCTTATGCTAATAACTGTATTAAAGCTATCATCCTTTTGGGGTATTTTTTCCACTATTCCCCTTTTAATTAAAACATTTTGATAACGATGGCAAAATTTTTTTGCTTGATCAAGAAGTTTTTCTGAGGGATCCATCAAAACACATTTTTCAAATAAAGATGCATACTCTGGGACCATTCTACCAAAGCCTCCTCCAATATCGAGTATTTTTTTCCTTGGAGACACAAGTTGAAGCAGTCTTTTTAATGCAATTTTCTCTGCCTGGTCTTCATATAATCTTCCCACCCAAAACTTTCTATAGTCAAAAAAGGGATCGTCGTAAAAAGTAACCATTAATCTACTTTTCCATATTCCAATTCATCAATGAATTGGTTAACACACTTAGCCCATGGTCCACCTTTTTCTACAGAAGGAGGAGCGTATTTAGGCATAATTTGTTCAGGAGTCACAAGCCCTTGATTTAAATATCTTTCCCTTAAGGTTTTTGCTACTTGATTAAGTGCTTGTTCCCAAGAAAGAAACCGAGTTTCTCCGTTTTCAAATCCCCAGCAATTATAAGAGCCAGCTGGAGCTTTTTTACATAGATTAGACTCACACTGAGCAATAGCGACGATTAGACGGTAATCAACATTATATCTCTCTGAAGCCTCAAGTAATTGGCGGGTATAAGGCAAAAGAGGAGATTTATGTTTTTTAAGATATTTTTCAATAATTACTGGCCTGGCATCTTCTGTGGTAAAAGTTCCTAAAACTTCTCCAACTGGGCCAGGGACAGAAGCAAAAAGTTGAGAAGAGGTATGGATGACAGAATTAAATACTGGTTTGTTTTTCTGAATTTCTTGTAGGGTGAAAAAACTTACACCTACATTCAGGGGAGTAATTATAAAGAAAGTTAACACCAGCAGTATTTTTTTCATTGGCAGGTTTCCAGCTCTGTTTGTAAGAATGACATATTTTGATGTTCTTTGTCAAGTTTTTTGCCAAAACTGGTGAGCCGCCAGGGCCTCGAACCCTGAACCTACTGGTTAAGAGCCAGTTGCTCTGCCAATTGAGCTAGCGGCCCTTAGATGTGCGCCCAGGAGGATTTGAACCCCCAACCTGATGGTCCGAAGCCATCCGCTCTCTCCATTGAGCTATGGGCGCTTTTCTTATAATTTTACTAAAGAGTGTAAAATATAGCAAATGGAAATTGACCAAAAGATTAAACTAATTGAAGAAGAAATTCGCAAAACCCCTTATCATAAGGGAACAGAGCACCATATTGGAAAACTCCGGGCAAAAATTGCTAAGTTAAAGGAAGAGCAACTTTCTTGTAGGCTAAAATCTAAGGGTGGTGGAGGAAAAGGCTTTGCCTTCAAAAAATCAGGCGATGCCACGGTTGTTTTGGTTGGCCCTCCTTCGGTTGGGAAATCAACTTTAATTAATCAAATTACTAAAGCCCAATCAAAAGTCGCCGCTTATGATTTTACTACCGTTGGGGTAATTCCGGGGATGATGGAGTATCAAGGGGCAAAAATCCAAATTTTTGATGTTCCGGGAATTATTAGCGGGGCTGCCCAAGGAAAAGGTCGAGGAAAACAAATTCTTTCTGTTGTAAGAGGTGCTGATTTAATCGTTATTATGGTGGATGTTAATAGTTTGTCAAAAATCCAAGAGATAAAAAATGAACTTTATGAATTCGGGATTCGTCTTGATGAGGAAAAACCAAAGATAAATATAGTTAAAACTCTTAAAGGGGGAATTAAAATTTTTTCGGCTTGCCGACAAAAATATTTATCTTTAAATACCATAAAAGAAATAGCTCAGGAATTTAAAATTCGCAACGCGGAAATTACTTTAAAAGAGGATATTAACCTCCAGCGGTTAATTGATGCTTTTATGGGGAATCGGGTTTATTTACCATATTTGACTGTTGTTAATAAAATTGATCTTTCACCGAAAATTAAGCTTGGGGGCGATTTTATTTTTATAAGCGCCAAAAAAGAAATTGGTTTGCAAAGGTTCAAACAGGCACTTTGGGAAAAGTTGAAATTAATTCGGGTTTATCTTCAGCCAAAAGATAAAAAAACTGATTTTGCCCAACCTTTAATTATTAAAAAAGGGCAAAATCTTAGAAGGATATTAACAACTGTTTGTTTGTTTGGCGAAGAAGGCATTAAAGCGGCGAAAATTTACGGCCCTGGAGCCAAATTCCCTGGCCAAGAGGTTAGCTTAGATTTTCAGCCCCAAGAAGGAACAATTATAAGTTTTCGGGGTGGCTGACGGGAGTCGAACCCGCAACATCCAGCTCCACAGGCTGGCGCTCTAACCATTGAGCTACAGCCACCAAGAAAAAATCCTTTTGTGCCCCTGGAGGGATTCGAACCCCCAACCTTGTGTTTAGAACACACCTGCTCTATCCATTGAGCTACAGGGGCTCAGAGCGGGAGACGGGATTTGAACCCGCGACCTTCTCCTTGGAAGGGAGACGCTCTACCAACTGAGCTACTCCCGCTTGGTGTCGGAGAGGCGGGATTCGAACCCGCGGCCTCATGGTCCCAAACCATGCGCGCTAAACCAACTGCGCCACTCTCCGGTGCCGAGGGCGGGAATCGAACCCGCACGATAGTTGTCTATCAAGGGATTTTAAGTCCCTCGCGTCTACCAGTTCCGCCACCTCGGCTTTTTAAGCTGCGAGGCCAGGATTCGAACCTGGATTAACGACTCCAAAGGCCGCTGTCCTACCATTAGACGACCTCGCAACAGAGCGGGTGATGGGATTCGCACCCACGGCCTTCTCGTTGGCAACGAGACGTTCTACTCCTGAACTACACCCGCATTTATGTGCCGAGGGGCAGAGTCGAACTGCCATCTCATGTTTTTCAGACACGCGCCGTGACCACCTTGGCTACCTCGGCTAAATTGACAATTATAGAGCCACTAGTGGCCGCTGGAGGCTTCGAACCCCCGACCTTTGCGATGTAAGCGCAACGCTCTTCCAACTGAGCTAAGCGGCCGCCTTAGAGGCCTCATTTAAACTTGTGCGCTCGGTGGGACTCGAACCCACACGCTCATTTGAGCATAGCTCCTCAAGCTATCGCGTATGCCAATTCCGCCACGAGCGCTTCATATAATTTTTTTAGTGCCAGAGGAGGGATTTGAACCCTCACGCTTTTAAAAAGCATACGCCCCTGAAGCGTACCTGTCTGCCAATTCCAGCACTCTGGCATTTTAAATAGGCTCGTTTGCTAAATTATATCAAATTCTTGCAACAGTATAAATAGTTGGATGAAAAAGAAAAACTACCGGAGTTTCTTCAACGAGAAACTTTTGGAAATCATGATAAATTTCTTTCCTTTTTTCCAGTTCATTAGTTTTTCTCCCTTCTTCCAATAATTTATCAATCTTTGGATTTTTGTATTTTGTGATATTTAATTCCTGGGTAGAGTGCCAAAAAATGTATTGATCTGGGTCCGGAGGAATTTCTTGAGTTGTTAAAAGGACCTGAAAAGGTTCCCCGAAGGTATTTAGGACTCTAATCTTGCATAATATTCCGAGATTTTCCCAATCTTTTTTAATCATCTCGGCAACATCAAGTAAAGAAGGAATGGCGGATAATTCTATTTCATTTAACCCATGTCCCCCTTCTTTGGATTTTTCCAAAAGCTTTTTGGCATTTTCCAGGTCAAAGTTATAAGGTTTAACGTCGGGATTATAAGCCCACGAGTAGGGATTTATTGGACTTAAAGCTCGAGGTAGCCATCTTTTTGGGATAGCGTAAGCTAATGCCTGACGAACAGACTTTTCTGTTAACTTAGGATCCTGGGTATTAAAAAAAACAGCAACGAAACGGTTGTATTTAACCTGAGGAGTAATTTTTACTCCTCGCCAAGATGCGAGTTCTTCCGGCTTCGTTATTTCTTTGATAATATTTATCTCTCCCAATTTGAAGGCTATTCGGATTGCTTCTTCTGTAGGGTAAAATTTGAGCAATATTTTTTGTTTTGATTTATCCCCTTTTGGAATAAGCAAAAGTTCCTCAATAATTTGCCCGTTTCTTTTTATCTTGGCTACCTTATATTCTCCGGTTCCAATTAATCCCTTCTTGAAAATAGGTTGAGCAAGGACAGCCAGAAAAGGAGAAAAAGGCTCTCTTAATTCAAATTTAACCATTTTTTCGTCTAGAACGCTGGTAGCAACATCACTAAAGTTATATTTAATATCTTGTGCCTTTATTTCCTTTCCATCGTGCCAGTAAATTTTTTCTTTAAGAGTAAAAATATATTCTTTTCCCCCTTTGTTTATTGTCCACGATTCAGCCAATTTGGGTTTAATATAACCCTCCGGAGTAATACTGGTGAGGCCTTCGCCTATCATCTGTTGGACTTCTGGGGGAAGTTTGTCATAGGTATATCTCCCGACAATTCCGATTCTTTTAATATCTTTGGAGAATATTGTTTTCTCGATTTTAGAGAAAAACAAAAAACTTAAAATCCCAATAAGAAACCCTAAAAATAACAGCCTTAGGTGTTTTTTTAAAAATGTTAGGATTAAAAGAAAAGAAAAACGAAATTTCTTTATGAGCCTTTTCATCGCAAAGAAATTAGGGTATTAATAATTGCCCCCAGAAGGAAAAGAATGACAACAAGAATAGTGGCGACAAAAATTAATTTTTCTACTCCCCTTCTGGAGGAAGAGAATCCTTTTCCCCCGAAAGAGCTTCCTAAGCCTTCGCCTTTGGCCTGAATTAAAATGAGAGAAATCAAGAGCCCAGAAACTAAAATTTGAAATATAAGAATAAATTTATTCATTTTGTCAACCATAAAAGAAAAGAAATAATAAGGCTTATAAGAAAAGAGGTAATAACAAATACCCAAAATGTAGTCAAAAACATTCTTGGAACAACAAAACCATGATAGGAAAAACCAGGAAAATTAAAGCCTAAGATTTCAAATTTGGGGATCACTTTTGTTACGAGGTAAAGAGCGATCACATTACTCAACCAGCGAAACATACCCAAAGTTAAAAGATTAATTGGAAGAAGAAGGAGATTAATTAGCGGTTTAATTAAAACGTCAACCGCGCTTAAAGCTAAGGCGGCTAAAGCTAATGTTTGGTAACCACCTCTAAAATTTACCCCCTCCAAGATATTTCCTACCAGCCACAAAGTGACGAGATTAAATATGTATAAACGAAGATATCTTTTCATTGATTTTTTCTAACATAAAATTTTGTTTTTGTCAAAAAAATAAGTAAATTTATACCAAGAATTATCCCACCAGTCAGGAAAATTAATTTCTCCGGAAGAAGACCAATCTTAAGCGGGTAAGAAAATTGAAGTTCATTTAAAAACAAAGTAATGCCTCCTTTGGAAGAACCTATAAACTCTTTTGGACTTAATTCAACCTCAATTTCCTCGTTTGCAAATGGAGGAAAAATAGGAAAATCAAAGTTGGGAGATTTAGGATATTTTAAATTAACCCCCTGAGAAATAATTTTTATTTTCAAATTATAAACGGCGGCTGAACCGTGATTTCTAACAATTATTTTCCCTTTATTTTTTGCCCCCCAGTAAATTTGTTGAGGAAGATTAAAATTCGCCCTTAAATCTGGTTCCGACTCTTTTTCATATTTCCCAAAGACAACATGAATATCTTTTGTGGGAGTTTCATTCTTTTTATAACTTCCTGGAGGGTAAGGAGTTTGGCTGGATTCTCCGTGAATCACAAAAGTAAAGTGGTTGAGGTCAGATTTAGAAAAATAGTCAACCCCCCCGGTGGTTTTTTCCCAAGTAGGATCTACCGGAATCCAAACTTTTCTTTTCTCATCATAATATTCAGGCCAAGAGTGTAAAACATCAATCGCCAAGCCAATTGGTTTGAGTTTTTCATTTGTGGTATAAGCAAAACCATTCACTTCTCTGGCTGGAATACCAGCCGCTCTGGCAAGAGCGATAAACAGGTCAGTAAATTCCATGCAAATTGCTTGTTTTGGATAGTCTAAAGATTTTAAGGCGCCCATTCTTTCCGCGCCTTCTTTAACTCTTTCAAAATCATAATCTAAAGTTTTTACAACAAAATCGTAAATTGCTTTTGGAGTTTTTAATACTTGAGCTTTTTTAAAGATAGTCGGATTGTCTACTTCCCAAAATTTTTGGGGCAAAAGATTGTTTTGGAGATTCTCCTTTTTAGGAGGAGGAAAAGATTCTTGGGGTTGGCTAAAAAGTTTCACTTTACCAACCGCAGTTACCGTCATTTTTTGTTTTGGGGCCAAGATGTATTTTGCTAACCAATTTCCATCGGTGTCAACTTTAACATTTAGCGGCTCAGGTTCGATTTTTTGATAGATTACTTTTTGAAAGGCAGTATCTGGAGGAATGGCAATTTCAATTTCTCCCCTCACCTGATTAGGGTTTTCAAGATGATAAAAAAGGTTAAAATCAAAAATTTGAAATTCCCCAAAGGCAGCATTTATTCCCGAAGAAGAAACCTGGTTTTTCGTGAAGCGGAAAAGATTATAATTTTCTTCTCCCAATTGTTCTACCGGGTAAGGTCTGATATAGGCTGGTTTACCTAAATTTTTAGGTATTACCATTGTCAAACTATAATTATCGATGGTGTTTTGTTCCGCTAAACGAGGGATATTGATTTCCCAAATTTGACCTTTTTTTTGCGCCAAATTTAAGGCGAGATAAGTTAATTTAAACTTTAAGGTTTTTCCAGTTCCAACTACTTGCTTATTAAAATCTACCGTTACGGTTATTGTTTCGTTATCTTGTTTAATTTCTGTTTTAAGAGGACCCTCCTCATCATAGGCTTGGATATTTTCTATTTCTCCCCCTCTTAAGGTTAATGAATATTGAGTGGCATAAATATTAGAAAGTTTATTAGTTAAAGAGATATCCTGGGAAACTTCCATCTTGCCATTGGATAACAATTTATAGGTTACATTGTAGTTTGTTTCAAATTCTTCGGTAGCAAAAGAAGGAAAAGGAAATAGTAAAGATAATAAAATCAAAGCCAAAATAATCACAGGGCTATTTTAAGAAAAATTTTGCGTCTTGACAAGGGCTTTCTGGTTCGGGTAATATTAGGATGATGCCGGTAACTTTATATCCAAGACAAAAGCAAATTTTAGATTTTATTTCCCAATATATTCAAAAATGGGGTTTTTCTCCTTCTTTAAAGGAAATCGCCGACGCCTTAGGGGTTTCTTCTTTAGCCACAATTCATGAACATCTTGGTTCCATGGAAAAAAAGGGAATTATCCGCCGGTCTCATGGGTCGATTAGGGGAATAGAAATAATCACCAATAATGTTGGAGAATTAAGTCAGGTGTTAAAATTGCCAGTTTTAGGATATATTGCCGCTGGTCAACCCCTAGAGCCATATACCGACCCTAATGCTACTTTAGATATTCCCCCTTTTTTGGTATCTGGTAAAAAAAGGGCTTTTGTTCTTCAGGTAAAAGGTTCTTCTTTGGTTGATGAGGGAATTTTAGATGGGGATTATGTGGTAATTGAAGAACAAGAATCGGCCAGAAATGGTGATATTGTTGTTGCCTTATTGGATAATGGTTTTGCTACTTTAAAGCGATTTTTTAAAGAGGCAACGCGGGTGCGGCTAGAACCAGCAAACAGCCAAATGGCGCCAATTTTTACTAAAAATGTCAGAATTCAGGGAAAGGTTGTCGGGGTAATTAGGCGTTATTAAAGAATGGGAACACTATACATTGTTTCTACTCCGATAGGTAATATACAAGACATTACTCTTCGTGCCGTCAATCTGCTTGGAAATGTGGATATTATTGCCTGCGAGGACACACGAAAAACCGGTCTTTTTCTTAAAAGATTAAAAATTCCCCGTCGGGCACAGTTGATTTCCTATTATGAAGAAAATGAGCTTAAAAGAATTCCGGAAATTATTAAATTTCTAAAAGACAACAAAAATGTGGCTTTGGTCAGTAATGCAGGAACACCAACGATTTCTGATCCAGGATATAAACTTGTTAAAGAATGTATTTCTTCGGGGATTAAAGTTTCTCCTCTTCCTGGCTCCTCGGCAATTTTAGCTGCTTTAGTTGTTTCTGGATTACCTACTGATAAATTTTTATTTTTAGGTTACCTGCCAAAGAAATCTGGTAAGAGAAAAAAATTACTCAAAGATTGTAAAAAAATCCTATTTTCCTACACTTTAATCATTTTTGAATCTCCTTATCGAATAATAAAATTACTCAACGAAATAAAAGAAATTTTTGGGGAAACAGAGATAGTAATTTGCAATGAATTAACAAAGATGTTTGAAAAAATAATCAGGGGGAAACCCGATAAAATTATAAAAACTTTTCAAAAGAACCCCCTTAAGGGCGAGATTACCCTTTTACTCAAACCTCCCCCCTTTTCCGATCCTGGATCGAATTAGCTTGACGATCCTGGAAATATATGATATTTTAATATTAATGCCATACCGAAAGGTAATTTTTGCTGTCGGGGAAATTTATCATATATTTAACCGCAGTCTTCAGGATATTCCTATTTTTAAGAGCAACAGAGAAATTGATAATTTTCTTAAAGCAATGGAGTTTTACCTCATGCCTACTCCACCGGTTAAATTTTCAATTTACCGCCGGAGTCGAAAAAGTATTCCAATTGATTTAACTAATCCTCTTGTTAAGATAATTGCTTACTGTCTTATGCCAAATCATTTTCATTTCATTCTTTTTCAAAATCAAGAAAATGGTATTAAGACTTATGTGCAAAGACTTATTAACAGCTATTCTCATTATTTTAATATAAAAAACGCACGAAGGGGTCCCTTATTTGAAAGTCCATTTAAAGCAGTAAGGATAGAAACAGAAGAACAGCTTCTTCATCTTTCCCGATACATTCATCTTAACCCTGTGACTGCTTATCTTGTTGAGCACCCAGCTGATTATCCCTACTCTTCGTTTTCGACATATCTTGAAAACAAAAACTTTATTCCTATAGAGTCCTCAATAATTCTTTCTTTATTTTCCACCCCTCAACAATACGAGGAATTTGTTTTGGCAAGAAAAGACTATCAAAGGGAACTTGAAAAAATAAAACACCTCTTGCTAGAATAAAGTTTCCGAAGTCTCCGATCCAGGATCGGATCAGTGGAATAGTTAATATTCCTCCAGGGTAGAAGTGTCCCCTATTGGTAAACCTAATTCTTTTGCTTTCAAAATTCTTCTGACAATTTTTCCCGAGCGAGTTTTTGGTAGCTTATCAATAAATTCAATTTCTCGCGGATAAGCATGACCAGCAAGATGAGTCTTGACATATTGTTGGAGTTCTTCTTTCAATCTCTCTGATGGTTTCCAGCCATTTTTTAAAACAACAAAAGCCTTAACAATCTCTCCCCTAAGAGGATCTGGTTTTCCTATTACTCCTGCCTCTACCACGGCCGGATGCTCCAGCAAACTAGATTCTACTTCAAATGGTCCTATTCTTTCTCCTGAAGTTTTAATAACATCGTCTGCTCTGCCCACAAACCAAAAATAACCATCTTTATCTTTATAAGCCAAATCGCCAGTAATATACCAGTTGTTAATAAAATAGCTTTTGTATTTTTGTGGTCGTCTCCAGATTGTTTTCATCATTGAGGGCCATGGAGGTTTAATCGCTAAATTCCCGATTTCCCCTGTTGGTAATTTTTTACCATGATTATCGACAATCTCAGCGACAATTCCGGGAATTGGTTTTCCCATTGAGCCAGGTTTAATATCCATACAAGGATAGTTGGCGATTAAAATTCCCCCTGTTTCTGTTTGCCACCAATTGTCATGAAAAGGCAAACCAAAGGCTTTTATCCCCCACCAAACCGCTTCAGGATTTAACGGTTCGCCAACTGAAGCCAAATGGCGCAGGGAAGAAAGATCATATTTTTTAACTAATTTTTCTCCTGCGGCGGCTAACATTCTGATAGCCGTGGGTGCGGTATACCAAACAGTTACCCGATAGTCTTGAATTAGTTGATACCATTTTTTAGGGTCAAATCTTCCCTCATAGACTAAAGTGGAAACTCCATTTGACCAAGTGCCAAGAATATTGTAAGCAATCCCCGTAATCCAACCGGGGTCGGCAGTACACCAGTAGGTATCATTTTCTTTGAGATCTAAAACCCATTTTGCTGTTAAATGTTGAAGTAAAATTGCCTGGTGAGTATGAACAACTCCTTTTGGTTTTCCGGTTGTCCCTGATGTATAAAGAATAAAAGCAGGTTCAGTTGGCGCCATTGGTTTGCAGCGAAGTTTAACCGAATAGTGATTGAGAAGATTAGCAAGATTTTCTACTAAAACTACTTTTTTTAAATTAGGTAGGTGTCTTTCAATTTTTGCCAAACGAGGGTAAAGAGTTTTGTTAGTAATAATAATTTTAACCCCAGAGTTTTTTAACCGGTCAAGAAGGGCTTGAGGCCCGAAGGCGGCAAATAAGGTTCCGGCGACAGCCCCAATTTTTAAAGTCCCTAAAAATCCCCAATAAAGCTCAGGAATTCTTGGAAGAAAAAAGAATACCCTCTCTCCCCTTTTTACTCCTAAAGATTTTAAAAAATTGCCAAATTGGCTTGAAAGAAAGTAAAGGTCCAAAAAGGTAAAACTTTGCTTCTGGTCATTTTCTCCATGCCAGTAAAGGGCAATTTTATTTCTTTTTGAACCTAAGGCATGGCGATCCACAGCATTATAAGCGGCATTTAATTTTTTCCCGGAAAACCAAGAAATTTCTTTTTCTGCTGATTTCCAGCTGAATGATTTATAAGCCTTTTCATAATCAGCTAAGTTTGGCGCCAGTTTTAAGAATTTTTTAGTTTTTTTAATAATTTTTTCTTTCATTGAAGTAAGTTTTTACCAGTCATTAATTCGGGTTTATTAATTCCAAAAAGAGCCAAAATCGTAGGTGCAACATCCGCTAAAATTCCTCGAGGTAAAATTCTTCCCCCAAAGTTTAATTGTTTATTGACAAAAATAAAAGGAACAGGGTTAGTAGAATGTTCGGTATCAACTTCTCCGGTGGTTAAATTTATCATTTCCTCAATATTTCCGTGATCAGCAGTGATTAAACAACATCCTCCTAAATTTAAAACATTATTAACAATTTTTCCTAGGCATTCATCAACTACCTCACAGGCCTTGATACCAGCGGAAATAACACCGGTATGACCTACCATATCCGGATTGGCAAAATTAACAAAAATAAAATCATAAAAACTACCCTTAAGCCTTTTTAATAATTGCTCAGTTAACTCCCGAGCGGACATTTCAGGTTTTAAATCATAAGTAGCGACTTTAGGCGAGGGAATTTCCACCCAATCTTCACCAGGAAATGGTTGCTCTCTCCCTCCGTCAAAAAAAACTGTAACATGAGGATATTTTTCACTTTCAGCAATATGAAGTTGGCGAAGATTATTTTCCGCTAAAATTCTTGCTAAAGGAAGTTTTACCCGCTGAGGGGGAAAAGCAACTACCACCGGTAGACCCCTTTCGTATTCTGTCAGGGTAACAAAAAAAAGATTTCTCAAAACTTTTTTTCGCTTAAAAGTTGTTGTTCCCCTTGGAGCTTCATAAATTTTTAAACCATACCTTTCAGCATAAGGATCAAAGGAAACTTTTTTAATTTCTAATTTTTCAAAATCTGGAAGAACAAAAGCTTTTGTTAATTGTCTTGGTCGGTCGATACGAAAGTTAAAAAAAATCAGTGCATCATTATCTTTAATTATACCCTCTTTGTTTAAAATTACTGGCTCAATAAATTCATCTGTTTTCCCAGCAGCGTAGGATTCCTGGATTGCTCGGGTGACTGAAGTAGCTGTTTTTCCTATTCCTAAAACTAAGGCTTCATAAGCTTTTTGGGTTCTTTCCCAACGATTATCCCGATCCATGGCAAAATAACGCCCCATTAAAGAGGCAATCTTGCCCACTCCTGCCCTGTTTAATTCCTGTTCAACTTTTTGAAGATAAGTCGTCGCTGAAGTTGGCGGAGAATCACGACCATCAGTAAAAAGATGAAGATAAAAATTTTTTAATCCCTTATCTTTGGCAAAATGAATTAAGGCTAAAAGATGCTCTATGCTTGAATGAACACCGCCGGCACCAATCAAACCTAAAAGATGGAAAGTTGAATTGTTTTTTTTAACATGCTCAACTGCTTGTTTAAAAGCTGGGTTTTCAAAAAAACTTCCATCGGCAATTGCCATATCAATCCTTGGTAAATCCTGAAAAACAATTTGCCCTGCTCCTAAATTTAAATGTCCTGCTTCGGAATTTCCCGGTTCTCCTTTTGGTAAACCAACTGCCTGGCCAGAGGCAGAAAGTTGAGTTTTAGGATAAACCGCCCAAAGTTTATTAAAATTTGGGGTCTTTGCTAAGGAAATTGCATTTCCAGGACCGGCAGGAGCCAATCCCCAACCGTCCAAAATAATCAAAACTACTGGTTTAGCCATTTTTTTTCAACTCTCTCTCAATTTTTAATAATCTGGTATATTTTACTAACCTTTCTTTTTGAGAGGGGGCGCCAAATTTTACATAATCCGCCCCAACTCCAACAGCAAAATCAGCAATAAAGTCATCGTTTGTTTCTCCGCTCCGATGGGAGACTATAATCTTCCATTCCGCCTCTCGGGCAATTTTAATCGTTTCAATGGTCTCAGTAATAGTTCCCGCCTGATTTGGTTTAATTATAATCGCCGAACACGCCTTACGTTTAATTGCTTGTTGAACCCTTTTTTGGTTAGTTGCCAAAAGGTCGTCACCAACAATTATCGTTTCCGGCAAAGCTTTGGTGATTTTTACCCATCCCTCCCAATCGTCTTCAAAAACCGGGTCCTCAAGGATTTTGAGGGGGTATTGCTGGTTCAACTCTTGGTAATAATCAATTAATTCATTAATGTTGAGGGGTACTGGTTTATCGTGAATTTTATATTGCCTATCTTTGTAGAAAAATCCTGCCGCCACATCTAAACCTAAGAAAACATCTTTATTAAGTTGATAACCAGTGAGGCTAATCGCTTTTATTAATATTTCTAAGGCACCTGAATTAGTTGCTAAGTTTGGGGCAAAGCCCCCTTCATCTCCGAGGTTATAAGTCGCCTTTTGCTGAATTAAAACTTTTTTTACTCCTTGATAAATTTTTTTTCCTATTCTCAGATTTTCCCAATAACTTTTTTCTCCTGAAGGAATGATATGAAATTCCTGAAAGTCTAAATTTCCTCCTCCATGTTTACCGCCATTAATAAGATTAAAAATTGGCAAAGGCATTTTCATTTTGCTTTCTTCTAATCCGCAAAGACGAGAAAGATAAACAAAAACAGGTACACCTTCTTCCAGGGCCGCCATTTTACAGACCGCCTGGGAGACAGAAAGCATGGCGTTTGCTCCCAATTTTGCCTTATTTTCTGTTCCGTCTAAAATAATTAAGACTTTATCAATTTGCTGTTGGTCTTTAGCTTCCATCCCTACCAATTTTGGCCCAATAATTTTATTGACATTCTCAACTGCTTTTAGAACTCCCAGACCGTTGTATCGTGCCGGGTCGTTATCGCGAAGCTCTAAGGCTTCATATTTTCCCACCGACGCCCCTGAAGGAACCGAGGTTACCGCCACCAAACCATTCTCAAGAGTTATCGTTGTTTCCACCGTTGGGTTTCCTCGGGAATCAAGAATTTCTTTGGCTTTTATATCTTTAATTTTCATTTTTTTATTTTTCTTCTTTCTGCTTCGTAGATTATCTGCCGGGTCGTGTCGATTACATCAGGATTGACGGAAATACTAGTAATTCCCCAATTAACCAGTTTCTCTATTAAACCAGGATAAAAAGAAGGGGCTTGACCACAGATTGAGGAAGTAATTTTAAATTTTTGGCAAGTTTTAATTGTCTTTTCTAAGGCCCACAAAACAGCCGGGTTTTGTTCGTTGAAAATATTTGCTAATTCGGCATTATCCCTATCAACCCCCAATATTAACATCGTTAAGTCGTTTGAACCAACAGAAACTCCATCTATTCCAATTTTAATAAATTCCTCTAAAAGAATTACGTTTGCTGGAATTTCAACCATCAACCAAAGCTTAAAAGTTGAACTTCTGATTAAACCTTGAGAGGCAATTATTTTTTTTACCTGTTGAAGCTCTTGGGGGGTACGACAAAATGGAATCATTAACCAAAGGTTATTATATTTTTTTCTAACTTCCTTAATTGCCTTTAGCTCTAATTCAAATACTTCAGGATTGGTGATGTAGCGGAAAGCCCCTCTAAATCCTAAAAATGGGTTTTCTTCTGCTGGCTCAAATGCCTTCCCGCCAATTAAATTACGGTATTCATTTGTTTTAAAATCGGTCGCCCGATAAACAACTGGTCTAGGACTGAATGATTCGCAAAAAACTGAAATATTTGAGGACAATTTGTCAACGAACAATTTTTGTTTTCTATCTTTTATAATTTTTTTAGGATGAACACCTATTTGAGCAATCATAAATTCTGCCCTTAGCAACCCTACACCATCAACATTTCTTTGGGCGATTTCTTTTGCCAATTCCGGCTCTCCCAAATTCACATAAACCTTCGTGGCTGTCTTTAGGGACGTTGGCGAAGGAGTAAAAACCCTGGGGATTTCATATTCTAAGATTTGAGATTTGAGATTTGAGATTTGAGATTTGGTTATCATTCCTCCTTGATAAATTTCACCCTTTGTCCCGTTTACCGTTATAATTTGCCCGTTTTTCAATACTCGAGTTGCCATTTTGGTGCCAACAACACAGGGAACACCTAACTCTCGGCTAACAATGGCCGCATGAGAAGTTTGTCCTCCTTTATCTGTCAGTATTGCCGCTACTTTTTTCATTACTGGAACAAAATCAGGATTAGTCATCGGTGTTACTAAAATATCACCGTTGTTTATTTTGCCTAGTTCTTTTACTCCATGGATTATTTTCACTGGACCGCTGGCTATTCCCGGACTGGCAGCTTGCCCAATCAAAATTGGTTTTCTTCTAATAGCTTTTAACTTTTCACTTTTCACTTTTAACTTTTCTACGGTGGTTACCGGTCTTGTTTGAACAATATAAAATTTGCCTTTATGAAAGGTCCATTCAATATCTTGGGGATAAAAATAATGCTGGTGAATTTTCTTTCCTAATCTTGCCAACTCAATAATCTGGGAATCTGTCAACTTTCTTTTTAATTGCCATTTTTTAGGGACATTTGTTTGTTTATTTAAACTGCCTTGTTTAATTAATTGGATAGTTTGTTTGGAAATCTCTTTGCTGATTATTTCCAAAGAGTTTTTATCAACAATGTAAATATCGGGCGTTATTTTCCCCTGAACAATGTATTCTCCTAATCCCCAAATCGCTTCAATAAGAATTCTATTTTTTTGCTGGGTAACTGGGTCACAAGTAAACATCACTCCAGAGATTACCGCCGGGACCATCTCTTGAACAACAACGGCAATGCCAACCTTAAAATGGTCAAAGCCCTTTTCCTGACGATAAAAAATCGCCCTTGGTTCAAACAATGAAGCCCAACATTCTTTAACTTTTTCCACTACATTTGCCTCACCTACAACATTTAAGAAACTTGCTTGTTGGCCAGCAAAGGAAGCAGTTGGTAAATCTTCAGCTGTTGCCGAGGAGCGAATAGCGACAAAAGCCTGACGAATTATTCCCCCCAACTTCAAATAACTATTAATAATTTCTTTTACTAAGTTTGCTGAAATCTTTCCTGATAAAATTAATTTCTTTGCTTTTTGAGAGGCGACATTAAAAGATTGAGGATCATTGGGGTCAACTTTCTCAAGTATTTCTTTAATTTTTTTCTTAAGGTTATTTTCTTTTAAAAAATCAAAATAGGCTTTGGCGGTGATAACAAATCCCTTTGGAACAGGAATTCCAAAACTTGTCATCTCCCCCAAATTAGCCCCTTTGCCTCCCACCAAAGCAATATCTTCTTTATCAATTTCTTCAAACCATAAAATATTTTTTTCTTTTTTTAGGGCAGTCATGGTTTATTCCATCCACGATTGGGTAGTTTTCTTAATTCTTCTGTTTCTGTTGGTCGATTATAATCATCTTCTAATCTGACCGTATTTCCTTCCTCTTTAGTAGAGGCTTCTAAGATGTCACAATCAGTAATTGCCCAACAGCGGTGTTTTATCATTGGAGTAATAAAATAACCCCTAAGAGGTTCCATTTTCAGAGTTTTGCCATCAATAATTATCTTTGCCTTTCCTTTAAGCAGACAAAGGGTCTCTGTTTTTTTGTCATGGTATTGATAACTAAATCTTTTTCCGGCATCAAGATGTAAAATTTTTCCGGTAACCGGAGAATTCGGTGGTGTAAAAATCAACTCATACCCCCAGGGTTTAATTACTTTTTGGATATATGGTCTCATTTACTACCTCCATTCCTTCTTTAACTAATTTTTCTGCTTTTTCTTTTGCTTTTGCTTCGGCAAAAACCCGAAACTCCGGGGCATTCCCTGAAGGTCGAAACAAAATCCAGGACTCGGCATCTGCCCAAACTTTAAGTCCATCTAAGTCTTCAGTCCTTTTGCCTTTATATTTTTCCTTTACTTTCGCAAAAATTAACTTATTAAACCTTCTGGGACAATCAGTTTTTTCTTTTATAATATAAAATTTTGGTAATTCATCAACCAATTGGCTCAATTTTTTCCCAGTTTTTTTCATAATATTAAGCATTTTTATAGTTGCCGAACCGGCATCACGGCCGTAAAAAATTTCTCCAGAAACAAATCCCCCATTGGACTCAAAGCCTACTAAAGAATTATTTTTTTTCATCGCTTCAACTACGTATAAAACTCCAACTTTAGTTCTCACTACTTTTTTCCCAATATGTTCAACCACAGAGGAGGTATTAATTGGGGTAACTATCGTTTGTGCTGGTGAATATTTGGCGATAATTGAGCAAGAAACTTCCCCGGGGAGAGAAAAACCCTTTTCATCAACAAAAATCGCCCTATCACCATCAGCATCAACCCCTAATCCAAAATTTGCTTGTTGTTTTAAGACTTCTTTTTGGAGCCCTGAAAATGCTCCTTCAGTTTCCGTATCACGACAGATTATTGGCTTTCTCAAATCACAGTTTATTCTTATTACCTTAATTTTTAGCTTTTCTAGGGCTTGAGGAATTGTTTCCGACTGGGTTCCATTACCGGCGTCAACTACGACTTTAAAACCAGAAAAAGGCTCCTCGGCTAACCCAATCAACATTTTGATATATAAATTTTTCGCCTCGTTTTCTTGAAAAACTCTCTTTTCCATTTGTGAATAAGGAATTCTTTCTTTTTCTTTATCATAAATATTTTCTATTATCACCTCATCTTTTTTGCTAATTTCCTCGGGACCGACAAAAAATTTTAAGCCGTTTAATTTTTCTTCAATATGACTGCCAGAAACCATTATTCCGGCGCAGTCTTTTATTTTCACAAAATAATTTAAAGCGGGAGTAGGAATAATACCTTCATCTAAAATTTCATATTGGGGAGCAATTCCGGCAATTACCGCCATTTTTATTCTCCGGCTGCTTGCCCTCGAATCCATGGCAAAAGCAATTTTTTTGTTTTTAATCTTTTTTTGAGAAAGAAAAATTGAAAAAACCCTTCCTATGTCGAAACAAAATTGATTAGTGAAAAGTTTTTCGGCATCTCCCCTAATGCCATTTGTTCCAAAAAGCTTTTGAACCGCCATAACCTCATTCTAAAGATTAGCAACCAAAAGGTCAAGTTGGGAAGCTAAAGAAAGAGCCGAACGCCCTGTTTTTTGCTGATAATCAATTTCTAAAAGTTGACCATAAAGGGTAATTAGCTTTTCCAATCCAAACATTTTTGCCTGGCTAATTAGTTTGCTTTGTTTCCAAGAAGGCAACTGCTCCAATCCCCTTTTTCCCAAATCGACGGCAATAATTAAATCTCTAACATGCCGACAAAGCATGAAAAAAACCAACTCCGGAGAATCCTGGGTGAGGCATTGGTGGAGCAAAATTAAAGAATGCTTTTTGTTTTTTGGAGAAAAAGAATCAAGAAATCTAAAAATAATAGGAGTTAATTCAAATTGTTCAATTCGAGCTAAAGGAAAATGTCTAAGTAGCCTGCCATCGATTTTTTTCCCTTCCCAAATAATTAGATTTTTCGGGCTTTCCTGCCTACAATATTTTAGAAGTTCTTCCTTTTCTTTACTTGGCCGACGAGAAAAAAGACCGCTAACAACAATCAATTTCTCTTCCCCAAAAATAGACTTGCTCTCAATTGCCTGTTTTAAGTCATTAAGATTTATTTTATCACCCTCAAGATTTATTACTTCACCGCCAAAATTCTTCTTTTGCTCGGTAAGAAACCTCCTTGAGCGGTTGATGTTCTCCCCATGAAGAATCAACATTTTTACTCAACTTTATAAACCTCATCACCTTCTTTAACTGGTTGATCAACTTTCATCCCAATATCTTGACCTTTTTTTGCTTCCTGGATTCCCTCATGCTCTATCTGCATTGAGGTTACTTGTTGAGTAAACTCCCTATTATGACCACTTATTTTTATTTGATCTCCTACTTTAATTGGGGCCAATACTTTAACTACCGCCACCCCGATTTTGTCATAATAGTGAGTAATTTTACCAACTAAGGTATCTGCCATTTTTTCTCACCCCCTTTTTTTAATTTTATCATTTCTCATTTTCCAATGACAAATTGCCGCTGCTAAAGCATCAGCGGCATGAGTCGGTCGCGGCAGTTTTCTTAAACCTAAAATTTTTCTTACCGATGTCTGAATATGATTTTTCTTAGCCCGACCATTTTCTGTCAAAACCATTTTTATTTTCAAAGGAGGATATTCTACTACCTCAACCTTTTTTCTTGCCGCCGCCAATTTAATGACTCCCATTGCCTGACCAACCGCTGAAGCAGATTTAGCGTTAGTATTAAAAAACAAAGACTCCAAAGCTAAAATTTGAGGGTTATGTTCTTTAATAATTTGCAAAATTTGTCGATAAATTACGTCTAAACGTTGAGGTGGATCAAGGCTTTTTGAAGTTTTAATACTCCCGTGTTTAATTAACTTAATAACTTCTTGGTTAACTCGGTTAACTTCAATAACTCCGTACCCTGTTATCGCCGTCCCCGGGTCAATTCCTAAAATAATCATAATTTAGTATATCACAATCTGTGAGCCCGGAGCGAATCGAACGCTCAACCAACAGCTTAAAAGGCTGCTGCTCTACCATTGAGCTACGGGCCCTTAGTGACCCCGGCGGGATTTGAACCCGCGATTTTCGGGATGAAAACCCGATGTCCTAGGCCGCTAGACGACGGGGCCTACATAACAAATATTTTATCAAAAAGAAGATAAATCCTCAATCGTTGTTTCTTCCCCGTGGCCAGGCAAGACAGTTGTTTCTTTTGGAAGACTCAGAAGTTTTTTAATTGAATTCTTAAGCTGTTTTTCAGATCCATAGCTAAAATCCGTCCGACCTGTTCCTTCAGCAAAAATTGTGTCCCCAGAAAAAAGGACTCCCGGAGAATAAAAGGCAACTCCTCCTGGGGTATGCCCTGGTGTTTCAATCACCTCCAAACTTTCTTTCCCAAATTTAATTTTCTCTTCTTCTTTAATAAACTTGTCCGGCGGCAGTACTGGGTTTTCGCTAATGCCGGTAAAAAATCTTGCCGTTTCCTCGGCCCGTTTTAGTAAAAATAAATCTGCCTGGTGAATTAAAAAGGGAATTTTAAAAGCAAATTTTAGTTCTGTTGCTGCTAAAATATGATCAAAATGTCCATGAGTAGCTAAAATAAATTTCGGACAAAGATTAAAGTCTGCCACTCGCCGCTGAATATAATCAGCATCATCTCCCGGATCAATTATTACTGTCTCCAAATTTTCCTTATCCCAAACTAAATAACAATTAGTTTGCAACTGACCAACTATCAATCGTTCAATTCCCATTTCAATGCCTTATTTCAAATTCCCTAAACTCCCCCTTATATTTTTCCCAGAAAACTTCAACCCTTTTTACATTTGCTAAAATTGGCCCTTTTCTTGTCCATTTTATCATTTTTTCGATTTCTTTTTTTTCGCCTTCAAAAACTGCCTCCACTCGGCCATCTGGCAAATTTCTTACCCAGCCTTTTAATCCTCTTTGTCTTGCTTGCCAGCAAGTATTTTGACGAAAAAACACCCCCTGAACTCTCCCAGAAACAAAAATATGAGCTCTGATTTTCATTATTGCAGAAGATTTGGTTTATTTAGCCGCTTTATTTCTTAAGTAGTAAAGTTTTGCCCGACGGGCTTTACCTTTTTTCTTAACCTTTATTTTAGTTATCCAAGGAGAGTTAAGTGGCCAAATTCTTTCTACCCCTACTCCACCGGTAGCAATTTTCCGCACTGTAAAAGTTTTATTTTCTCCTTGCCCGCGAATTGCAATAACAATTCCTTCAAATGGTTGAGTTCGGGTTTTTCCCCCTTCAATAATCTTTTGAGAAACAACAACCGTATCTCCAACCCCGAAACTTGTTTCTCCAATTTTCACCTGATTTGCCATATGAGCAAATTTTAACAAGAGAAAGATTAATTTTCAAGAGCACTAAGAAGAATTTTTGGAATTATCTTATTATAGTTGACGAACGTTCTGGACCTGTTGAAATTAAAGTCACTTTAACACCTAACAATTTTTCGATCTTTTTTATGTAATTTTTAGCGTTTGATGGTAAATCACCCCATTTGTTAATGTTATTTAGTTTTTGTCTCCAACCGGGAACAACTTCATAAACCGGCTTTACGTTTTTTAAAAACTCCGCGTCTCCATTAATATAACCAACCCTTTTTGCTCCTCGCCTATACCCAACACAAATTTTTATTTCTTTTAACTCATCCAAAACGTCGAGTTTAGTTAAGGCTATTTCAGTTGCCCCACTTACTATACATGAAAAACGAACAAGTTCAGCATCGAACCAGCCGCATCTTCTTGGTCTTCCTGTAGTTGTTCCAAATTCATTGCCCCTATACCTTATTAATTCTCCAATTTTATTTTTCAATTCTGTAGGAAAAGGTCCTTCGCCAACCCTTGTGGTATACGCTTTGACAACAGCAATTATTCTATCGGGAATAATAGGCAATCCGCATGTCGAATTTATTGAGCCAGGAACTATCGTCGAAGCGGTACAAAAAGGATAGGTACCCCAGTCGTTATCAAGAAAAAAACCATGAGCTCCTTCAAATAAGATTGATTTTTTTCTTAATTGTGCTTCTTGAAGAATACCTAAAGTTTCTGCAATATAAGGTTTGATTTTGTTTCTGAAAAGCGTAAATTCTCTTAAAACTGATTCAAAACTTAAAGGTTCTTCACCTAAGGCTTTTATAATTTTGTTCTTAATCTGAATTTGAATTTCTAATTTTTGGGCGAATAATTTCTTATTTAAAAGATCATAAACCCTCAATCCATTGTAACTAACTTTATCTGCGTAAGTTGGCCCTATTCCCCTACCAGTGGTTCCGGTTTTCCCCTTACCCTTAGCCTCTTCATATAGACGATCAAGAATTTTATGATAAGGCATAATTAAATGACATCTTGGGGAAATAAAAAGACGCCCTATAGTTTTAATACCACAATCGTTTAAAAGCTTTATCTCATTTAACAGAACTTCTAAATCAAGAATAACACCATTAGTAATGAGACATTTTACTTTAGGATGACAAATACCAGAGGGAACAAGATGTAATGGAAACTTTCCAAATTTAGTAACAACAGTATGTCCGGCATTGTTTCCCCCATGAAAACGAACTACATAGTCTGCTTCCTTAGCCAGAAAATCAACAATTTTTCCTTTTCCTTCATCTCCCCATTGGGAGCCAAAAACAAGAGTTGTTGACATATCAGATATCCCTTGTTGCTAAACTAGTCAACCTCACAGCTAACCCAATGTAATTAAAAGGCGTGATTTTTTTAAGTTGAAGCTTTGTTTTTTTGTCTATGTTTAAATTATTAATACATTTTTCAAATTTTTTCTTTGTTAATCTTCTGCCCCGTGTTAGACTTTGCAATTTTTCATAAGGTTTTGGGTATCCCTTAACCCTTAAAAAGGTTTGAATTCCTTCAGAAACAATCCCCCAGTTTTTAGATAAATCTCTTTTTATTGCTGTTAAATTTGGCAAAATTTTTGAAAGCCCTTTTATTATTGACTCATATCCAAGGTAACACAAGGTAATAGCCACACCAATATTTCTCCTTATTGAAGAATCAGAAAGATCTCTCTGCAATCTGCTAATAGGGAGTTTTCTGGCAAAGAACTCGAAAAAAGAATTGGCTAATGTTAAGTTTCCTTCCGCTTGCTCAAAGTCTATAGGATTTACTTTTTGGGGCATTGTCGAAGAACCAACCCGTTCTTTTTCAATAGTTTGCAAAAAATAATTAATACTAATGTAATACCAAATATCCTGACACATTCCAACTAATATGTAGTTTATTCTTCTAAGACTATCAAAAATTGCAATTAAATGGTCGTACCCCTCTATTTGGGTAGTAATTACAACAGGTTCGAGCCCTAAGGATTTTAAAAAATCAGAAGAAAACTTGATCCAATTGATCTTCGAAAATGCAAAATGATGAGCATTAAAATTACCCACTGCTCCGTTTAATTTTCCGGAAATTTTTAACCTTTTTAAATTTTGGTATTCTTGGTTTATCCTATAGGCAAAAACAGCTATTTCTTTTCCAAGCGTAGTGGGTACTGCTGGTTGTCCATGAGTTCTACCAACGATAACAATTCTTCTCCAGGAAATGGACATCTTTTTTAACTTAAGCAAAAGTTCTTGAATTTCGGGAAATATTTCTTGCTCCATCGCGTCTTTTAATGAAAGAGAAAGTGCAATATTATTAACATCATCGCTTGTTAGTCCAAAATGTATGAATTCAATTTTGTCTTTAAGAAGACCGCCTGTTTTATCTTTTAAATAATATTCTAAAGCCTTCACGTCGTGACCTGTTTTTGATTCGTATTCTTTAATTTTCTCTGCCTCTTTTGGGGAAAAATCATTAATTAGTTTTAAAATAGATCTCATTTTGGCATTAGAAAGAGTAAAAATTTTTGCCATCGAAGCAAGGAAGAGTAGGTATTTAATCTCGACGAGTAAACGATATTTAAAATAAGCATATTCAGAAAAATAATTTCTGAATTTTTCTGTCCTTTCACAGAATCTTCCATCTATTGGCGATATCGCCAATAACGCCTTAATTTCCTCCATTTACTATTCCTCTGGCGGCAATAATTCCTGTTGCTGCCGCCCCTACTATATTACCAGAAATCCCTGCGCCATCGCCAGCAACAAAAAGTCCTCTTATTTCGGTTTGTAGATTTTTATCAATTTTCGGCCTAACAGAAAAAAACTTTGCTTCTGGTGCATAAAGCAGAGTCGAATCACTAGCAACACCAGGAATAATTTTATCTAGTCTTTCTAAGGCCTCAATAATATTTACTACTATTCTATGGGGAAAGGCCATACTTATGTCTCCCGGTGTTACATCTTTTAGGGTTGGTTCAATATAACTTTTGCTTAATCTCCTCCAGGTACTTCGGCGAAAACGCTTAAAATCAGCAAGGCGCTGTAAAATTGGCTTTCCGCCTCCAATGGTATTTGCCAGACGACAAATACTTTCTCCATACGCAATAGTATCAGTCACCGGTTCGGTTAGGTTTACTTTATCCAGCAGAGCAAAATTACTATTTGAAGAAAAGTGGTTTTTATTTGCGTGGCCATTAACACAGACAAAGCTTTTATATTTTTCCTGGACAACAAAACCAGACGGATTAGTGCAAAAAGTCCTCACAAGATCATCATACGAAGGTGTTCTAACAAAAATTGTTGGGTCATAAATTACTGAAGTTATTTCCTCCATAATTTCTGTCGGGATCTCAACGCGAACACCAATCTCAAAACTCAGTTGTTCTGTTTCTATTCCCAATAAGCTCAATTCTTGCGACAGCCACGGATTTCCTGCTCTACCCGGAGCAGCAATAATATTTTGGGCAAAAATAGTTTTTCCCGAAGAAAGCTTTACCCCTACCACTTTGCCTTTTTTGGCCAAAATTTTTTCTACCGAATTTTCCAAAAGAAAAGTCACCCCTTTGTTTCTTAAAAAATCTTCCATTTTTGCTACATGTTTTCGGAGTCTATCAGAACCTAAATGTTTTTGTTTTACTAAATAAAGCTCAACCCCAACCTTTTTAGCGATTCTCTGATATTCTTTGGCTTTTTTAATATCTGTGGGATAAGTTTTTTCCTTAACACCAAAATCCTGAAAAATCTTTTCTATATCCAAGATGATTTTATTTGCCTCACCCAAAGGAACAAATTCCGTTAAGTTTGTTTTGCCTAATATAGGAGTAAAATTAAGTTTTCCATCAGAAAAAAGCCCAGCTCCACCAACCCCAAAAAGAGTTTCCGTGGGGAGTCTTTCTTTCACTGATTTCCCTTTGTCGATCATTAAAATATCCTTTATACCCTGCTTCACCAATTCAATTGCAGAAAATATTCCTGCCGGACCAGCACCAATAATAATCACATCGTAATTTTTTTTCATTTTAAATATACTCAATTGTTGCCGGAGGTTTTGGTGTTAAATCATATAAAACCCTTGTTACCGACGGAATTTCTTTGGTAATTTTCTTTTGAATTTTTCTTAAAGCCACCCAAGGGATTTTACTCATTTTAGCAGTCATCGCGTTTTTAGAATCAACTGCCCGAATTACAATAATATCTCCAAAAATTCTTTTTCCTTCTCTTACTCCTGTTGCTTTGTCTGATAAAAGAACAGCAAAAGCCTGAAAAGGGGAAAATTTTTTTAATTCTTTCTCCACGATAGTTGTTGCCCCGCGAACAATCTTTACTTTTTCTGGCGTGACTTCACCCACCACTCTTGTTGCCAATCCAGGCCCCGGAAAAGGCATCCGCTGATAAATAATGCTCGGCAAACCCAAAGCTTTTGCAATTTGACGAACCTGGGGCTTATAAAGTTGTTTTAACGGCTCAATTATCTTAAATCCATATTTTTGAGGGTCAATTCCAATTTGTTCCAAAACATTGTGTTGGGTTTTAATGCCGCCAGTAGTTTCGGTAATATCTGCCTTTATTGTTCCTTGGATTAAAAATTTAGCCTTTTGTCTTTTAAGGACTTCGCCTAACACTTGATAGAATGTTTCCCGAAATGCTTTTCTTTTCTCTTCGGGGTCGATTTTTCCCTTAAGAGCTTGAAAAAATCGTTTTTGGGCGGAAATTAATTTTGTTTTTATTCTAAATTTTTTAAGGAAATTAACCACATATTCTGGTTCGCCTGCCCTCATTAGTCCGTCGTTAATAAAAACTGCCAAAAGCCTGTTTCCCAAAGCCTGATGGGCTAAAATTGTACAGACAGTACTATCTACCCCACCCGAACAGGCAACTACCGCCCGCTGTTTTCCGACAACATTTTTAATTTCTTTTATTGTTTTTTTAATAAAATTTTTCGTTTTCACTGATTGCATTCCTAATAAATTCTACAAACAGAGGATGGGGTTGTAAAGGCCAAGATTTATATTCTGGATGAAATTGGGTTCCAACAAAAAATGGGTGGTTGAGGAGTTCTATTGCCTCTACCAATTTTCCGTCCGGTGAAAGCCCACTAAATTTCATTCCCGCCTTCTCAAATTGTTTTCGGTATTTATTATTAAATTCATAACGGTGTCGGTGTCGCTCATATATCAATTTTAAAT
>Ga0209102_1000334_pt1 | contig 32268 bp, 26 predicted proteins | sample ConPoolayeHmetaG_FD_185483 | JGI IMG/M metagenome (GOLD analysis project Ga0209102, IMG submission 185483) | Hot spring microbial mat communities from California, USA to study Microbial Dark Matter (Phase II) - Cone Pool mat layer H metaG... ...
TGTAAGCACCAGCTTCTATAGTTATAGAAGTTCCTGTTTCACTTCCATAAAAAGATTGAGGTGTTGGATTGTTGCCTGTTACAGATATTGAAAAATCACTAGCAATTTTTGTTCCTCCGTTATTATTAATCACATGTTTAATAACGTTTAAGGTGGCCGACTGTAAGGAATCACTAAACACACATGTTACATCCAAACCATTTGTAATATTTATATTGTTAATAGAATTTGACGTCCATGTTCCAACTTCTCTATTAAGTTGATCTTTACAAATAGCATTGTCAAGATTCCACCCAGAGGGAACTGTTTCTGACACCGAATAAGTTCCATTTCTGATACTATATCTAGAACTTAATCCACTCCCATTAATTGTTACAGATTGATTTGTTGGTCCAGTAATTGAAAAATTGAATTGCGTTCTATCGTTTGGGTTTGCATTTTTTTGAATTGTAATAAATCCCCCGCTTGGCCGAGCAACACAATCTGATGGATCAGAGTTTGGTTGGCCAGATGGAAAAGAACAAACATTTAATAAAACTGAGTTTGTTCCACCAACATCGGATGATGTTATATTACATCCTCCAACTGTATCTAGCGGGTAAGCTGCTCCTAATGAAAAGGGATCGGTGTTTTGCTGTTCAGCTCCACAAAATGTAGTGCTTTGCGGAGTTAAAACTGACACTTTTTGAGAACATCTATCAGCTTTATCGTCCCCGCAAGAATATAGCGTGAACCCATTATATTTCATAATATCTGTTGTAGGATCAGCTAATACAGATACACACAATGAATAATTCGCGTTACCATCTCCATCAGAATCCCATAAACTACATCCATCATATGTATTTTCACCACCACCGTATATTTCATCCCAATTAAAAAACACCTGCGTGAGAGACGTGTCTTCACCCACACACATCTTCGTTAAGTCCTTTTGGTTTGGTTTATCATTAGGTCCATCAACATCATCAGTACAAAGTATTATTGGGAAGGGAGTTGGCATTGTTCCTAATGCTAAAGCTTGAAGCGTTGGAATATTCACTGGTTTAGTATCAGTGAAATTTGCAGTTGATACAACTACACCATCCGTAGTTTTCAAAACCACTGTATAACTTGGCCTATAAACTCCATCCAATTGGAGAGAATATCCTATTATTCCTTCATCATTTGAGGTTATTTCCGTTGAAAAATAATAATCACCTGCGTCTGATTTAATTTCCAAAACATATATAGTATTGGGTAAATAATTTTCGCCATAGATTAAAACCACATCATTGGGTGAATAATCCGTTTTATCGGTAACCAAAGTAGAACTAGATGAAACCAAAGTTGAGCTCAATAAATCCAAATCAACTTTTTCTAATTCGTTATTTTCTTCTACCAAAACCACGGACAAGGTTTCCCCTGAAACCGGCTCTTCTTCTGGAAGTTCATCTTTCAGCGTTAATGAAATCGCCGGTTCGCTTGGATAAACTTCTACTTGCTCTACAACCTCAACTGCTTCTTCCGGCAATTCAGCTTGCTTCGAATTATCTGAAGTATCTGATAACTCATCTTTGTGAACAACGGAAAAGCCCTCTTCGGGTGTAATTGGAGTTATCTCCTCGGAGGCTGTTACTTCATTTTCCGAATCAGAAAAACCGACTTCTTGAGCAAAAACACTAACCGGAGCAATGAAAGTATTAATTAAAAGGGAAAACGAGGAAATAAAAGATAAAAGTCTATAATATTTTTCTTTTAGCATCAAAATTCCAGGGCAGCTGCCTATAATAATAAACCTATAATAAAAAAAGTCAATTACCAAATCAATTTTTTGTAGAAGAAACCAAATCAGCTAAAACAACAAGCCTTTTAATCGTCGTTCCGGGTGGATAACAGGTTTGTAAAGTTAAAGTGTTAACATCTTCTTTAAGAGGCCTAAGATAACCAACTGATTCTGCCTCAACAACCTTTTTTTCACACACTTCATAAAAATATTTTTCGCCCTCGTAATATATATAAATCTCATCCCCTTTCTGAAGTTTGCCGATTAAATAGAAAACTGCGTTATAACGGCCGACATTGTAAAACGCATCGGTTGAGTGAGCAAAGATATAAGTGTTACCAACTTGGCCGGGAAGAGCGGTTCCTTTAGCGTGGGCAACTCCATGGCGAAGAACCTTGCTAAACTCTTTCTCATTAAAAGGATCTGTGTCTTTAAAAACAGGTGAAACAGCTTTTATTTTGGGAATTACTATTGAGAAATCACGATTTGGAGGTTCCAATTGGAAGTTGGGTGGTTGATTATTCTTGAAAATCGCTTGCTTAATAATATCCGATGTCTGATTAATCCTATAATCCACTTCCTCTTTCAAGACAGGTCCAAATGTTAAAAAAAGACCCAGAAAACTAAATATTATTAGAAGATTCCCTACAAAATTGAGGCGCTTAATTACTTTCTTTTTTAAAACTCTCATAAAAAACTTAACTAACTCTTCCAGCCGTGAGGGTACTTTTCATACCACTTAACCAAGGAATTGATTGAGTCTTTTATCGTTCTTTTTGGACTCCAACCCAGAACTTTTTTTGCCTTTCTAATGTCTGCGACCATTTTGGCGTATTCACCTTTTCTTGCTTCGCCTTTTTTAATTTCAAATTCAACACCTGTAACCTCTTTCACTTTTGAAATAATCTCCAAAACGGAATTACCACTACCTGTGCCCAGATTAATAATTTCACTTTTTCCCCCTTTCATAAGGTAATCAAGGGCAAGAATATGCGCCTCATTAAGGTCAACAACATTTATATAATCGCGAATAGGAGTTTTGTCTGGCGTTTTTACATTAGGGCAGGTTAAATTAAACTGTTCAATTCCCAAAGCACCTCTGACTGCATTTTGGACAAGAAGAACAGAAGGTTTTTTTGAATCCCCAATAATTCCATCGTCACTGGCTCCGCAAACATTAAAATATCGCAAGATTACATAATTTAGTCCATAAATTTTGCCATACCACTCTAAAAGTTGCTCAACCATTCTTTTTGAAAGACCATAAGGATTTACAGGATTTGTCGGATGCTTTTCATCAATAGGAATATATCTACTTTCTCCGTAAACCGCGCATGTGGAGGAAAAAATAAAATTCTTTACAGCAAATTTTTTGCAAAAAGAAAGAAGATTTAAAGATCCGCAAACATTGTTTGAGAAATATTTCTCGGGATTTTCCATAGATTCATTTACCAAGCAATGAGCCGCATAATGCAAAACTGCGTCTATTCCCTTTTCTTTTCCGAAAATTTTATCAAGCGGTTTTTTAAGATCGGCTTTATAAAATCTGAACATTTTACTGCCGAATTTCTCCCTGAAATATTCCAAGGGACCTTTATAACCCGTTGAAAAATTATCTATAACAACAACTTCATAGCCTTTCTGGAGAAGCAGGTAAGTAGCAACCGAACCTATATAACCACCCCCACCTGTAACAAGAATTTTTGACTTCATATAAATAAACTACAATTTTTCTATAAAATCTGCAAATAACCGGCAATCTTTTTTACAAGGCACGGCGCTTTGGGAAAAAAACTATTTATTAAATATATCGCCAAAACTGCACCGATTCCGTCTATAAAAACATCTCTAACTTTTGCAGTTCTTCCGGGAACAAATAACTGATGAAACTCATCAGTTATTCCATAAAAAATTGACAAGGTAACGCTATAGACTTTAGCTTTATTTTTATCAAATCCACTCAAAATAAAAGCCCTATACAAAAGTATTGTCAATACCGCATATTCAAAAACATGAGCACTTTTCTTGACAATAAAATCCATTAAATGTATTTCAGAAACAGGATTCGTGGGTCTTGCCGAAAAAAAGAAAATAACCAAAGCCCAAAAGAAAGACGGAGCCCAAATAAAAGCAGATTTTTTCAAGGATTTCTTATTCTTCACTTTCAGAATTATACCTTATTTTTTTGTAAAAAAAGATAAACAAAGGAAGAAGCAGAAAGACGAATCCTAATATCATTAAAACTATTGCACTAAATGGTATCGTATATTTTTTTTTAGATGAAGGTGAACTTTTTATATCTTCATCTTTCAAATCTTGACCGACCCCGACTTCCTGCGAACCTAAAATTGGAGCTTCTTTTCTATCATCATCAGGTTCTTGGGTAGGATTTGGTGTTTTTGTTGGTATTGGTGTTGGAGTTGGTGTTTTTGCCAAAGTGGGAGTAGAAACTTTTGTAGGATTAGCTGATGGAGTTGGAGTATAAGTCGGTCTTAAAGTGGCAGTGGGAACTGGTGTGTTTGAAGGAGCGGTTGTGGGAGTCGGGCAGGGAGCAAGAACCGAGTTGTTATTGCTTTCATTTTTCGAAGCTTCGGAAAAACGCTCAATAGTGGAGTTTGCATCAGGATACCTTCCAACCGATTGACCTTGCCCCGGCGCACAAACACCACCGCTTTCTCCATAGGAAATCTCATCAACAAGAATTGTATCATCGCCTTTAAAAAGTTTTACAACATCCCCATCTTTATTTAATCTATTACCCGCTTCAATTACAAAAAACATTGAGTACCCGGGACCTACAATAGTACCATTGGGTATTATCTTTATAGGAGTACTTGCTAAATCTCTTACTACCCAGCCTGAGATATCAGTATCTTCATAAGCATAAAGTTCAATCCAATCTCCTGAAGATTCCCAAGAATAGATCTCATTAATAATAACCTGCGCATGGGCAATCTTCATACCCACTTTAAAAAACAGCATTAAAATAAAAAGTATAATCGTATACTTACAAACAACTCTCATAGTTCTTAATACTTAATCTAACTTAATCTTTTAATTCAAATCAATTCAATTCATTCAATTAAACTTGATTAGGCATAGTTCAATTTCAATTAATTTAATTTAATTCGATTAGATTCGATTCAACCTAATCAATTTCTATTTATATAATTCAACTCGGATAAATTCAACCAATTAATTTAAACCAATAAAACTTTATATATTAATACCTAAACACACCAACCCTCCCCCAACTGTATCGATGATTCGAATCATCGATACAGCGATAATCAGAATGGTTTTTTTCTCTTTTTGTTCTCAATTTCACTTTTCAAAGACCTCCAAGATCCACTCTTACTACCACCCGATGAAAGTATTCCCAATACCTTACTCACTACCTTCTCAATTGATTCTTCAACACGTTCATCTTTGAAAATTTCATCGACTACATTCCTATAATACTTCTTCAATTTCAAATCCATGGACACAAAACCAATGGTGGATGTACTCACACGCAATATCTCAGATATTTCTCGATAACTATATCCTTTAGTCAGCAAGAAAGCTATGGCAAAGCGTTTAGCCAGCATTATCTGTTCAGTAGGAGTTAGAAAATCATTTAAAAAATTAGTGATATCTTTCTTCGTATTCAAGTTCAAAAACGCTTTCACAAAAATGTCAAATATACGCTCATAAACTTCATCAGATATTAAATATTTAGATACCTGTGTCATTAGATAATTTTTACAAAAAAACCATAGATTATAAAACTAAATATCTCTAACTCGATGATTCGAATCATCGATACAATATTAAAATTTATCGAAAACAAGAAATAATTAAAATTAATTATATTATTTATAAATTGAATTTATCAACCGAAGAATCAATAGTTAATATGAAGATAATAGGAATCTAAATCTGAATTGTCATGATCAACCCTTACATATTTTAATCTACAACCCCCGCTTCCACTATAACTCCCTCTATATAAAGTTCCGGATTGAACTGCTTTTACCTCGCTTGACGAATCACTGTTTATATCTATACCGTTGTGGAAAGAGTAGATTTTACCCACCCAAGTATTTTTAATCGCCCAAGTGCTGCCATAACCTTGACTGAACTTAATTTTGGGAATAATAGGCCAATCCCAAGAGCCATTTGGATTAAAAGGATCTCCATCCGATGAACCGCACGAAGAGCCTGAACAATTTTCATAATCTATACCAGACTTAAGATAATTAAAGGGATTTTGAGTAGCACCATTCTGGCTGATAATAAAATGAAGATGGGTTCCACTGGAATTGCAAGAAGGACCTTGAATAATAGATGCAATTCTTTGACCTTGAGAAACCTTCCCAACTTCCTCCTCCTGTCCTTTACCGGCGATAATTGCTTGTATCGCTTCATATTCTGCTCTGGCACGCGCTAGCAATTCCTGGTACTTTTTTTCATCATTCTTTGTCTGTTCTAATAGTAAAGCTTTAGCAGATTTTTGAGAGCCTAATACTCTTTTTTGCTCTTCAAGTTTAGCCTGCAATTCCTCTTGTTGAATTCTTTCATCTTCATAAACAGTCTGTGCTTTCTCAAGACGAATAAGCAAATCGCGGTCAGATTCCTGAATCTTCTGAAGGTAATGAAAACTTGTTACTGCCGTATTTAAATCAGGCAAAGAAACAAGAAAAATTAAAGGTTCATTTAATCTTGCCATTTTGTAGGTTTTTATCACCCTTGAGGTATATGCTTTTGTTAAAGTTTGCAAGGAAGTTTCCAGCTGATCAATCCTGCCGCCTAAAAGATGTATTTTTTCTTCTGTTTGAGAAATTTTGAGGGTAGTGAGTCTTATCTGTGCATCAAATTGAGCTATTTGATTAAATAAAGTGTTTGCTTGAGTTTTCAGTTTTAAAATTTTATTTTCATATTCTTGAATTTCCCTGCTTAATCGTTCAATTTTCTCTGATTCAGTTTCGGCTTTAACTACATTTTGAAAATCAACAATTTTAAACAAAAATATTAAAAACAAAGAGATTAGAAATAAAAAAGGAATTTTTAATCTAGACATATTATTTAAGAGGTTTTATTTTTTCTTCCTGACCCTTGCTATTGCCAATGTACTTCCGCTTATAGCCAAAAACAAGCCAGCCAGAATTTCAAAGACAAGTATAAGACCAAAAAGACCAAAAAGGCTTGTCGCACTTCTGGGTAAAATCGGAACTTCCCCAAAATAACCTATAATAGAAGGGGTTGAATACAAAACCAACAAGAAGGCACTAATCCAACCAGCAAAAACACCCACAAAAACATAGATAATGCTTTCCAGGATGATTGGGGCTCTTATAAATCCTAAAGTCGCCCCGATTAAATCTAAAATCTCAATTTCGTTTTTTCTAGCTGCCATTTTCATACTGATAATAACGACCAAAACCAAAAATGATGTGCTGACCAAAAAAAGAGCAAAAGCTCCACCCCCCAATTTGAAATACCTAGTGAAATTCCTCAAACGTTGCAAAACATCATTTAAGCTATCCTCATCCCCCAAACTAGCGGTAAAACCAACCTGATCTATTATCGACTCTTTCTTTATTTCTTCAATCACACTTTGCGCAAAAGAAAGATCAGTTACGGAAAATTCCAAACTAGCCGGAAAAATTGAAGGACTAACCAGCTCGGATAAGAGCGGATTGTCGGATGTTGCTTTTTTATAAATTTCCAAAGCTTCCTCTTTTGAGACAAATTTTACGTCTTTTATTCTCTTATCAGATTCAAGTTTTGAATGCAAGGCTTCAATATCCTCAGTTTTTACATCATCCTTTAGAAAAGCAATAATTTGAGGTCTAGTCTCAAAATATTTGATTATCTGACTTGAAGAATAAGTTAGTATAGCCAATAAAGTCACTACAAAAAAGGTTATTGCTAAAACAAAAACAGCCGCCATAGCTTGAAAGGGAGATCTTTTAATATTTGATAATGCTGTACTTATATGAATATTGGCCATACTACTTTTGCTTTTCCTTTCCTCTTTTATCCTCTAAATCTTTATAATCATTATCATTTAGACTTTTATCAATTTTCCTGCCTTTCCCACCACTGTCTGATATTATTTTACCCTCATAAAGTTCAATAGTTCTCTTTTTACATTTTTCCACAATCAACCTATTGTGGGTTGCCATCAAGACAGTTTTTCCTTCCTGATTAATTTTCTCAAAAAGATCTATTATTTTATCCGCAGTTTTCCAATCCAAATTTCCTGTAGGTTCGTCTGCAAGAATAATTTTGGGATTAACAACTAAAGCTCTTGCCATAGATACCCTTTGTAACTCTCCTCCAGCAAGCTGCGAGGGGAAAAATTCACTTCTTTGGTTAAGACCTACAAGATTCAAAACATGATCTACTCTTAATTTCCATTCATTTTTTGGCAAACCAATAACTGCCAAAGCAACTTCCACGTTTTCCCTTACCGTCCGTTCTGGTAAAACTTTAAAATCCTGAAAAATAAAACCTATTTTCTGCCTTAATTTCGGGACATTTTTCTCAAGCATTTTTGTGATATCTTGATCGTCAATCAAAATCTTGCCTTCATCAGGTCTTATTTCTCTTAATATCAATCTTAGGAGGGTAGTTTTGCCACTTCCAGAGGAACCGGTGATAAATAAAAAATCTCCATCATTAACCTTAAAGCTAATATCCTCAAGGGCAACAACATCACCAAACTTTTTGGTTACATGAACAAATTCAAGCATGGCAAATAATTTCTAACATTAAGATTATCAAAAGAAACTGACTTGCTCAAGGAAGATTATTAATCTTTGCGACGTTTTAATCGATAACTTTAAGTTTAGTCACATCCATCAACCAACCGGCATGAAGAGCAGAAATTGTTTCCCCCCACACCTTTACATTTCTTCCAACAAAGCTCTGCAAATCAAAAACCGAAGAAGATAAGTAAACATATTTGCTTGGACCCATTCCACGATCTAAATGATGAGTTCCTTCTCCCTCGATTCCCCCTTCCAGCAAAATACCTTCAGCACTGTCGGTGAAATTACTTTCGCCCTCTAATCCAGCCTCTTTTTCAGAAACCTTAATCTTATCTATAAGATTTGCCTCTCCCGTGTTATTGCTTTCCCTAAAACTAAAGCCAGAAAGCAAATATCCGGTAACTATACCTGCCATCACCGAAGCCAAAGTTCCTAAAATAAGAAAATTATTAAATCTCCTAAGAGGTTTCGTAGAAAATTTCTTCATTAGACGTTCATCTTTCAATTTCAGGTCTTTTTTCTCTAAAATATTTTCTTGGACATCTGGATTCATTCTAAGACAATATAGCAAAAAGATAACCTCTTGTTAATAGGAAACTTTTAAAATAATCAATAACTTAAAAATCAAAGTTTTTGAACTTCTGCCTCAATAAAGGGATCCAATTCTCCATCCAAAACCCCCTCTGGATTGGAAGATTCAACATTTGTTCGCAAATCCTTAACCATTTTATAAGGATGTAGTACATAAGAACGAATCTGGTTTCCCCAAGAAGCAGGCCGATATTCTCCTTTAAGTTCTTTTATCTTTTTTTCCTTCATTGCTTCCTCTCGCAACCATAGCTTAGAACGAAGCAGATTAAGTGCAATTTTTCTGTTTTGTTCTTGAAAACGTTCACTTTGGGCAGTTACAACAATACCCGACGGAATATGTTTAAGCCTAACTGCAGTTGAAACCTTCTGAACATTCTGACCCCCTTGAGAGGATGATCTAAAAAACTGCCATTCCAGGTCATCATCTTTAATTTCAATTTCAGGCAAATCAGTCTCACTAAGTTCCGGCAAAACTTCAACCAAGGAAAAAGAAGTCTGTCTTAAATTGTCGGCATTAAAAGGCGACTGTCTTACCAATCTATGTGTACCTGCCTCCCCCTTCAAATAGCCATAAGCATAAGAGCCCTGAACTCCAAAGGTAACACTCTTAATACCCGCTTCCTCCCCTTCAGAAATATCAAAAGTTTCAACTTTCCAGTTTCTTTTCTCACAAAATCTCAAGTACATTCTATAAAGCATGCTCGTCCAATCCATTGCTTCAACTCCTCCCTGTCCCGCATGAAGGGATACAATTGCGTTTCTCTGGTCATACACTCCAGACAAAAAAGATTTCAGCTCCAACTTTTCCAACCTTTTTTCCAAACCAATAATATCCTTCTCTAAATCAAAACTGACGTCATCATGAGAAGACAGTTCCAAAATCGCGGAAATTCCGCCATCAACTTCTTCAAGCTCATCAATCTCATTTTTCAGACCATCCAAATCCTGCATAATCTTTCTTGCCTTTTCCTGATTATTCCAAAGATCAGGATCCATTGAAGCAGCTTCCAACTCAGATAATTTTTTCTTTTTTTCATTAAGATGAAAATTTTCCTTAACCTTTTTTACCCTTAGGGAAAGCTCCTTTACCTTATGGCTTAAATCTTGCATATTCTAAATATACCAAGACAAATTAAGAAATTCGATTATTTAATTAAATTCATAAAAACGAAATGTTTTTAGAAAGTTTATTCTTTCCTAGAACCTATTTAAGGCTTGCAAACAAATTCCCTAACAATTTCTTGATCCTCCACCTTCAAATTTTCATAGTCTCTCAAGACGCTTTCATATGTTGCAGGTTGCGAAGCAAAAGAAGAAGGAATTTCATCCTTAATACCTAGAACATTGATTAATCTTTTTCTACCCATATCTAAAAAGGCACTTATAGGTTTGGGTGGATTCTTCCAACCCACAAGTTCTGTGAAAATAGTCCTCCCACCGATAATCATAAATCCTTCTAGAATCAACGCAAACAAAAAGCCATAAAAAAGAAAGGCGAGGGAGGTTCTACTTAAATTCCAATGGACATAAAGGTACCTTATCCGAGCCAAGGTAAAAAGGGTCAGAAAAATTAAGATCATTATAACTACTGCCATCCAATACCTTGGTTCTACCTCTATCCCCTTAATGTTGTATATTCCAAAACTCTTATTTAGGAGTTTTACAATTTTATCCATCTTAAATTATCATATCACTAAGTTTTCAAAAACACCCTAAATTCTCGCGTATTTTTTCCATCAATAAAGAATAAAAACGCAGATTATGAATAGTGGAAAGTCTCAGGGCTGAAACTTCGTTGGATTTAAAAAGATAATAAAGATAAGAACGCGAATAATTTTTACAAAGAAGGCAATCACATGACTTACTAACAGGCGATAAATCTTTCGAATAAATCATTTTAGTCGGAACAAAGTAAGAGTAAAAATTATCGGAATTAATATCAATTTTATCAATTGAATCAGAACTAAAAACATAAAGCCTCTCATGCCTGGCATCACGAGTGGGTAAGACACAATCAAAAATCTGATAACCAATTTCAAAGCATTTAACTATATCGTCAGGTTTACCTACACCCAGTCCATAAAGAAGATAATCAGAAGGGCTATACTTAGCTATAGTTTTAGCCACCTCATAGTTAAAACTGCCTTGATCATCTAGAGGCCAGCCACCATAGCCTAACCCATCGAAACCAATCCTAACCAATTCCTCGGTGCACTTTTTTCTTAGATCAATATATTCACCTCCTTGCACTACACCCACAATGTAGGGCATTTCATTTTTTTTAATTCTCTTTTTCCGACAAATTTTTAGAAATTCCTCTTTCGATCTTCTCGCCCAAAGAATAGTCCTTTGAACACTTCTTTCAGCTTCAATATAACTTGAATCTTTGGGTGTAAAATCATCCAATACTACCACCAAATCAGTTTTCAATTCCAACTGTAACCTTACAGAATCCTCCGGCGTAAAAAAAATCTCTCTGTTATCGGAATCAATAAATAAAACTCCATCATCACTCACTTTACCCTTTCCTTTTGGACTTTTTAAAAGCGACATGATCTGAAAACCGCCAGAGTCGGAAATTAAAGCGCCTCTCCAACCAATAAAATTCCTTATCCCTTTGCACTTTTCAATAAAATCCTCTCCCAAATTCTTATATAAATGATACGTATTTACCAAAATTCCCGATGTTTTTGTCACCTCTATATCCTTCATATCCACCGTTTTTACAAAACCTCTCGTTGCATCGGGAAAAAATAAAGGCATTTGAAAACGACCAAAACTTGATTTAAAAAATCTTTTTCTTAGCATGACAATTTGTATCAATAATATACCACTAAAATTACCAATCTTTTAAATATTTTTTTGAAATAATATCAATACAACTGGAAAGATTTCATAAACATGCTTCTAATTGTCTTAGTCCAAATAAATTAACGTTTCGGAGTCACTGTTGGAGTTAAACTAACCGTCGGCGTCGGGCTTGATGTAGGTTTGACCGAAGGAGTAAGTTTATAATTTTTAGGAAGTCCGGTTATAATTTTAATATCAAAATTCTCAAGATCTTCTGTCTCATAATCAACCTCTTCATAAATTTCTCTAAGCTTATCCAAAATATTGTCCATTTCTTCTTGATTTACATTCCTAGAAAAGCTAACCATGGTAATTTCATAATCTTGTTTGGAGGCATTGCCAACTTCGACATCGGAATATCCCAAACCTTCTAATTCCTCCTTAAGATCTTTTGCGGCACCGCTTATACCTGAACCATTAAGAACCTGTATTTTAATCTCCTCCTTTTTTAAATTAAAAGGGGTAGCCGTTACAGTAAAAGAAACTGCTTCAACGGGGGTTGGACTGATTTTTTCGTAATCAGAAACACCGCCTTTAAAAATCTTACCCTTAACTAGCCAAACTCCTATAGAAACCAAGGCTAAAATTGCCAAGATTATAAAAACCAACTTCCCCTTCTCACTTTTTTCTTTTCTTACTTGAGGAAACCCCACTTTTCTGGCAGCAAAATTTCCAGCAGGTTCAAGGGGCTGTTCTTCGGTTTTAAGTTCATTATCTTCCATCTGCAAGCAGTATAAAGCTAACCTTTTCTTTTGTCAATTAAACCAAAAACAAAAGATTAAGGGAAAACAGAAAAAATCAAAAATTTACTCTAAACAATAAATACCAATATCCTAGATTTATACCCTTTCAAAGTAATTTTTGATAAGAACAAGTCCTCCATATATTGCGCTTTTATCTCCAAGCTCGGCCTTCTTTAATTCCGGTAAACTGGGAAAAATTTTAACCGTTTTTCTTAATTCATTCTCAACATTTTCAATACTAATGGCATTATCAAGCACAATTCCTCCTCCCAAAACAACAACTTCAGGCGACCAAAAAACCAAAATATTATTGATTCCCACCGCAAGGATTTTTTCAACCTTACTCCAAATTTCCCTTTCTTTAATTTCCCAAGAAGGCTTTTTGTATCTAAATTCCAAAGCGGCACCGGAAATGTAACTTTCAATCGAACCGAAGGCCAAATTATCAGGATTGAATTCAACACTTTGAGGAAATAAAGATGCATCCAGATCAACTATCTGATTTCCAGGTTCAAATCCAAAATTATTCACATCAACCTTCCCGTCTACTATCCGAGCCCCTCCAAAGCCTGTACTTAAGGTAATATAAGCAACTATTTTTCTACCTTTTCCCGCTCCGTAAAAAGCTTCCCCTAAACCTGCCAAAGCTGCATCGTTTTCCAATATTACCTCAGATTTAAAGATTTCCTGAAATTCCTTTTTAATAGAGTAACCAACCCACCCCGGCAAATTTGGTGATTTTAATAAAGCCGATCTCTCTTGATTAAAAACACCTGGTAAACAACCAGCTACCAAATCGTATTTAACATGAGCAAAATTGGATAATATCTTTAAAGCGTCTTTAAAATCCAAAGGTGTGTCATATAATTTTACTTCCTGCAAAGAAACTCCATCTTCCGATTGAGCCAATCGCATCTTCGTTCCACCTATGTCAAATAAAAGATACATAATAAAAATTCTAAAAACTCACAAAATTGATTCTCTCCTTTTGATTATTAAATTTCTCAGATTATTCAATATCGAATTTTGATCACTTATCTGTCTTTCTGCTTCCTCCCAGTCAAAATTTCCCCTGACATATTCTCTTAAATCAAAGGGCTTCTTGTCCAAACTCTGATTTGACATCCCAATCTCATTGCCATAATAAATTATCGGAACACAATCAAGGCTCAATAATTTTTCATAAGCCCAAATAATTCTCTCTTTATTATGCGAACAAATCTCCGAAAGTCTTGCTGCAAAACTAGTGCCTTCCTGATTGCCATATTTTGACAGCAATAAACCATTCTTGGAAATTTTCCTTTTTTGCTCTTCATCGAGAAAAAAAAGGTCAACACTATCATGATTTGTCAGAAAAACCGCCCAGCGATTATCAAAAGATAAACCCTGTGATTCTTCCCATAATTTTTGAGCTTTTGAAAAATCATAATCCACAGTCGAAGCCAAAAGATTAGCAGAAAAGGGAAAATTGATAACCAATTGACACTCATCTCCATTTCCAAAAAAAGGTTTTGCTTCATTTATCCAACCTCCAGACTCTGCCAAAAAAACTGTTCCAGAAAACTCTGAAGATATATCACTACGAATTCTTTTCAAAATATTATGAACCTCGGGCAAAGCAAAGCAATTAGTCCCATCTCTCTTCACAATTCTTGATACAGCATCCAATCTAAAACCATCAACTCCCTTTTTTAACCAAAACCTCATTACATCAAGCATGGCTGCATAAACTTGAGGATTGTCCCAGTTAAGATCAGGTTGTTGCGGATAAAATGTTGCATAATAATAATCATTTGTCTCTTCATTTTTAATCCAGTTACTTGGCTTTACATCAGAAAAATGAACATAAGCTTGGGAAAATTTGCTCACATCTTCCGACCAGATATACCAGTCTCTTTTTGGACTGTTTTTACTACTTCGCGCTTCTAAAAACCAAGGGTGCAAACTAGAAGTGTGATTAAGTACGAGGTCAATAATAATTTTCATCCCCCTTTCGTGAGCCGCTTTGACAAAATCTTCAAAATCTTCAATCGTACCTAAATCACTTCTTACAGAGCAATAATCAGAAACATCATAACCGCCATCAACCATCGGAGAAGGATAATGAGGCAGAACCCATAATGTGTTAACCCCAAGAAATTCCAGATAATCTAAACTTTTAGTAAAACCTTTAAAATCTTTGGCAAATTTATCGACATAGACCTCATAAATGACAGCCTTTAACCACCAATAATTATTTTGATTTAGCATTTATTTATTAACCCGCCCCTTCTTTGCCAATTTTTTGCAAATTGCATTTTCAACGCGAAGCTTCAAATCCTGAGCAGCGTTCATATAGGAAATAAAAGCCTCATAAGGAGATTCGTAAGGGTTGAAATACTTATGAACATCTCCATCCGAAAACCACTTGGTACACATATAGTAAAAATGATCAGATGTTTGAAGTCTCCTCCAATCCTCAATTATTCCTAAATCACCTGTTTGCAAAACCTTATCCTTCAATTTATAAATAAAATCTAAAGCCGAAGATTGAATAGAATTTCCAACCCAAGCAGACAAATCTCTTTCCATATCAGCCCAGGTAACCACCCCAGGAACATCAATTTCATCCATCGGAGGATATTTTCCAACCGCTTCTGAAGGTGTAACGAAATCATTATCCGGATGTTTTAAAATCTCACCCGGCAACTTTTCCAAAAACTGAAATATTCCCTTGTCTTCCCACTGATGCTCACCGAAAGTCTCATAATCCATAAATAAATTTACAATCTGACCATTGCCGTTTATTGCATTAATCCAAGAAGCAAATTTTTCAGAAGTCAAAGGCCAAGAAGACCAACTCTTTTCAGAAAACCTAAAAGCAATATCATCGGATAACCTGTAATTCTTGAGCAAAAGTCTTATTTTCTTTGCACCTTTTGGCTTGTAAACAAAATTGGGACTTCTCCAACCTAAAAATTTATCCCATCCTTCAGCCAAAATAGCTTTGTAACCTTTTTTTTCCGCCCATAAAGCCAGCTCATTAGAATAAGCCAATTCGGTATTGCGAAAAACACAAGGTTTAACTCCAAAGACTTTTTTGATCTTTTCTTTATGAAGCTCAACCTGACTCTCAAACTCTATTTTATCAAAAAAGAAAGCCAAAGAGTGATAAAAAGTTTCAGACAAAATTTCAACTCTGCCCGTTTCAACAAGCTTTTTGAATGCATCCAAGACATTAGGGAAATCTTCCTCAAGTTGCTCAAGAAGAACACCTGTAAAAGAAAAGGCTAGTTTTAATTTTTTATATTTTTTTAAAAGTTTTAAAAAAAGTTCATTAGCAGGAAGGTAAGATTTTTGAGCCACCTTCGCCAAAACCTTTTTATTATTTCGTTCGCTTTCCGACTCATCGTTGAAATATTGATGATCGTTACCTACATCAAAAATTCTATACTTTTTAACTCTCCTAGGCTGATGGACTTGGAAATACAAACATATTGAGGGCATAAATTAAATAAGCAAATTGTATACCTCTATAACCTTATCCGCGGAATTTGACCAGCTGAAGTTCTTAATTTCTTTTTTGGACTCTTTTTTAAGATCATCGGGCAAGGCTTCATAGGACAAAACCGCCAATATTTTATTAGCCATTTCATCAATATCCCAAAAATCAACCTTCAAAGCATTTTTAAGAATCTCAGCAACCCCCGATTGCTTAGAGACTAAAACCGGGGTTCCGTTACAAATTGCCTCAAGCGCTGTCAAACCAAAAGGTTCAGAAACGGATGGCATAACATAAAGGTCCGCGGATTGAAAAATCCTATCTCTTTCTTCCCCCCTTAAAAAGCCGGTAAAAATAAATTTATCAGATATTCCCAATCTCACGGTTTCAGCAATCATATAATCCTGCATATCGCCAGAGCCTGTTACTATAAAGATCACCTTTGGATTATATTCCAAGACCTTTTTAGCCGCCCAGACAAAGTATTCCGGACCTTTCTGAAGAGTAATTCTTCCCAAAAATAAAACTATTTTATTCCCCATTTTCTTAAACTCGGTTAAAGCTGGAGCAAGATATTTTATCTCTGAATCGTCAATTCCGTTATAAACAACTCTTATTTTTTCCGGATTAACACCATATTTTGAAACAATTGTATCTTTCATAAATCCACCGACAGGAAGTATCATATCAGCTTTCTCAAAACCTTCCTTTTCTATCTGATATACATAAGGGTTCGGCGAATGCCCTCCAGTCCTATCAAATTCTGTCGAGTGGACATGAACAACCAAGGGCTTTTTCAAGATCTCTTTAGCTACAATCGCAGCCGGAAAAGTAAGCCAATCATGAGCATGAATAATATCTGCATCTATTTTTCCTATTAGCTTTAAAGTCCTTTCGGCAAATTTCAAAGAGGCTTTCAGATAATCTGGAGGGAAATCTTCTATTTTAAACCTTTTTGTGTACTCGTAGCCAAATACATCATAAACTTGAGGAATAAGATTGCAATCTTCATCAACATTAGCGAAAATGATCTTCATATGACTAACATTCAAAGGAAGTTTTTGTGGTAAAACAAAGGTAATATCAACACCTTTGGAGGTAAGAGATTTGGTAAGATGCAAGCAAGCTTCTCCTAAACCTCCACTGTTGTAAGGATAAAGCTCCCAGCCGAACATTAATACCTTTGTCATCTTAGCCTTTCTTTTTAATTCACAGAAAACCTCCGCCTAAGCGGTACATAATTTATTGTTAATACTTTTTAAAGCTGATTTCTAGTCCCAATTTCATAGTAACAGATTATTTAAAAAAAAGAAAAGAGGCAATTTTAAAAGAACTTCAAAATAAAAGGTACAATATCTTTACCGCTTACGGCAAAATCTCATAATCAAATTCATTCTTCCTTTCGGTAGTAATCACCTTTACTTTATCACCCCCTTTTATTCTACCTGAAAGTATCGCCTTGCTTATTAAATCACCCAAGCTTAGGTTAACAATTCTTCTCATCGGTCTTGCTCCAAAAGCTGGCTCATAGCCATCAATGGCTAGTTTTTTATAAACCTCATCAGAGTATAAAACTTGAATGCCTTTACTTTTGAGATTTTCCGAAAAATCAGCAAGCATTAATTTGGCAATACCTATAAGATGCTCATATTTTAACGTCTCATAAACCACCACCCCATCAAAGCGGTTTATAAATTCTGGAGAAAAAAGCTCTTTTTCCATTACGTAATTTAAAACAGATTTTTGCAAATCCTCTCCTTTCACTCCCTTTTCCACACATTCCCTTACAAATTCAGCGCCAGCGTTTGAAGTACCAACAACAAATAAATGCCGGCAAATTATTCTTTTACCAAAAGCATCGGTAATTACCCCCTCATCCAAAAGCGACAAGAAAAGATTGTAAATTTCTTTACTCGCCTTTTCGATTTCATCAAGCAAAAGCAAACTTGCCGGGCGATTTTTGATTGCTGTCGTTAAAGCACCCGGCAAATTTTTATTTACCGACCCAATCAACCTTTCAAAACCCTCGTTTCCAGAATATTCAGCCATATCAAAACGAATAATTGCATCAACAGAACCATAATAAACATTTGCCAAAACTTTTGCCGTTTCGGTTTTCCCAACACCAGTTGGTCCAAGAAACAGAAATGACCCTAAAGGTTTGTCTTCCTTTACCACCCCAATAGTCTTCGCCCTCAAAGTTTTCGCTATCAAATTGACAGCTGTATCCTGATTTACAAGCCTTCGGTGAATGAGGGATTCAATCTCATTGAGCCTTTTTAGTTCCTGCAAAGATAACCTAGAAAAAGAAATGCCGGTTTTCTCCGCCAAAACAGCATTTAAATCCTCAATTTCCAAAATCTTTCCACCTTTTTGTTCAGAGTAAGAAATAACCGCATCTAACAACTCTATCGCTTTTTCAGGAAAAGGAACATCTGTAATATATCTATCAGATTGGACAAGTATTTCTCTCAGCAATGGAACTTTGATTATCAGTCCTGATAAATCTTCCCACCTTTGAGCTGATTCGATCAAAATTTCCATCGCTTCATCCTTTGTAGGAGCAACTACTTCTACTTTTTCCAGATATTTCCTCAATCTCAAATTTGGAACAATAAATCTTTCATAGTCAGAATTTGTTGCCACGGCAATAATTTTTAAATTCCCTTTTTCAAGAAATTCCTCAAAAATATCTGTAAAATCATAGCCTTCAACATCAGGGTTTGTTAAACGATGAATATCTCTTATCATTAAAATAATATTTCCAGCAGCTGAGGCTTCCTCAAAAATAAGAGCAAGTTCAGATTTCTTCATATTAAGATCCTCCGAACTTGACAAAAGTGAATTATAATCAAACTCCAAAACCCTTTTAAAAGTCATTTTAGGACCTAAATCTCCATTGGCAGCTCTTTTTGCAAACTCCAAAACTACGGTTTTTTTTCCCACTCCCGGATCTCCCATTAACAAAACACTTAAACCAGAGGATAAAACTCTTTCCATTCTCGAGACAATATTTTTCCTTCCGATAAGTCTATGAGAATATGTTTGAGGCAAGGATAAGTCAATTGAATATTGATTTAGAGTTGGAGTATAACCAAAAGTCAATTCCAACCCAAGCCCGGGTCTTTTATAACCATCTTTTTCCAATTTTGTCCTCTCCTCTTGCCTTTTATCCCACCACCCAGCTGCAAGCAAAAAATCTTCTAGCCTTAAGGATCTTTTTTCACAAAAACCTTTGCTTACAACTCCATCACTAATTAACTTTTTTATGACTTCTTGAAATGTTTTAGCTTGAAAATTTTCAAGATTAAAACTTTTTCCACCCAAATTCTCAATTGTATCCTGATAACTAACACCTACATGCTCCAAAACAAACATACCAGCGGAACTTCCAAAAATTATTTCCAGTTCCTTACCTTTATTTAATCTAATTTTCTCAAGCAACTCTGAAATGTAATTTGCCGGCTGCTTTTTATATTTTGAATAAATCCCCAATCCAAAAAAAGGAAAGATAAGCCAAAAAACAAAACCAAATCCTCCACCCAAAAAAATAAAAAATATGAATACCAATCCAACCCAGACTAATGTAAATCGAACTATAGCTCCAATTCCTCTGGAAATCAGGTTGAAAGTTAAGACTTCAAACTTTTTTCCCAAATCAAAACCTGCTGATTTATCAACCTCGATTAATCTTTTCCACGGATAAAAAAGCGTTCTTAAAAGAAGAGGTATCGAAAAATAATGGCTTACACTTTTTAAGCTTGAAAACCAACTTTCAAGGTAATATTCAACCCCTTTTGAGTAGTACCAAGAAAGAAAACCCATATTAACTTATAATAACATAAGAATTGAGATTAGATATGTGATATTATCTTTAAATGAACAAATTAGACTGGATTAAAAAGAGTTTAAATGAACTTAAAAGAGAAAATCTTTTCATCAAAATAAAAACCATAGAATCCTCAATCGGGCCTGAAACCAAAGTTAACGGGAAATGGGTATTAAATTTCTCTTCAAATAACTACCTTGGCCTGGCTAACCATCCTAAAATCAAAAGTGCTGCAAAAAAAGCCATTGATCAATACGGCATCAGCCCGTGCGCGGTACGCACAATTTCGGGAACAACAAAGCTTCATTTAGAACTAGAAAAAGAAATCAGCAAATTTAAAAAAGTTGAGGACGCAGTTTTATTTCAATCCGGCTTTACAGCCAATCTATCTGTAATACCTTCTATTATGGGTGAAAATGATACTATTTTTTCGGATGAATTAAACCATGCAAGTATTATCGACTCCTGCAGGTTAAGTAAAGCTGAAATAATCAAATACAATCATCTTGACCTTTTTGATCTAGAAACCAAAATAAAAAAAACCAAACCAGCAGGTAAAAAATTAATTGTTAGCGATGGGGTCTTTTCAATGGATGGGGATATCGCCCCCTTACCCGATATTGTCAAAATCGCTCAAAAATTTAATTGTATTACAATGATAGATGATGCTCATGGAGAAGGAGTCTTGGGAGAAAACGGACGGGGAATCGTCGATCATTACAAACTTCACGGTAAAATTGACATTGAAATCGGAACTCTTAGCAAAGCCTTTGGAGTTGTCGGAGGGTTTGCAGCAGGTAAAAAAACAATAATTGAATGGCTTAAACAAAAAGCAAGACCGTTTCTTTTTTCATCCGCTATGACCATTCCTGATGTTGCCGCCTGTTTAGCAGCAGTAAAAATTCTCTGCAAAAACGACAGTCTAGTTAAAAAACTTTGGAAAAATACTCTCTACTTCAAGGAGAAAATGAAAAAATTCGGTTTTGATATAGGAAAAAGTCAAACCCCCATCACACCCATAATGATCGGGGATGCAAAAAAAGCCAAAATATTCAGTAAAAAACTTTTTGAAATGGGCATTTTTGCCACCGCCATTACCTATCCTACAGTTCCAAAAGGAAGGGAAAGAATCAGAGTAATAATAAGCTCACTTCACAATAAAAGCCACTTAGACAAAGCAATTAAGATATTTTTAAAAGTGGGAAAGGAACTCAAAATAATCTAAAATAAAAGAAAGAATTCAAGCATAAAATTAATTAAAATGGAAACTCTGCTTATCACAGGATCAAACGGCGAAATAGGGCATGGATTAATTCCCTTTTTATACAAAAAAGGTTACAAAAAAATATTTGCAATCGATAAAAATAAAACAGATGAAAATTTAAGAAAATACATTGAAGAATCTTTTGTTTTAGACATAAGAGATAGTGAAACAGTCAAAAGTTTAATAGAAAAAATATCACCCTCGGCAATTTTTCATCTGGCTGCTATACTTTCTACCAGCTCGGAAAAAGATCCGGAAATGGCAATATCGGTCAATTCAAGGGGAACAGAAAATCTATTAAAAATAGCCAATAATCTCGCACAAAAAAGAAAAACAACCATCAAGTTTATCTTCCCTTCAACAATTGCAGTTTATGGTTTACCGGATCTGGAAACCAAAAAAAAGGTTGGATCGGTTAAAGAAAATCAGTTTTTGGAGCCTATTACAATTTACGGAATAACCAAACTATATTCTGAAAAAATAGGCATATACTTTTCCCAAAATTACAAACTTTTATCTTCAGACAGCCCAAGATATCTTGATTTCAGATGCATCAGATTTCCGGGAATTATAAGCGCATTAACCTTACCCACAGGTGGAACAAGCGATTATGCTCCGGAAATGATTCACTCCGCAGCCAAAGGTGAAGGTTATGAATCCTTTGTAAGACCCGATACAAAAATACCCTTTATGGTAATGCCTGACGCTGTGAAAGCCTTGATTAGTATATTTGAAGCGCCAAAAGGAAAACTAAAAAATAAAATTTACAATGTCCAATCATTTAGTATCACCGCGAAAGAGATTTCAGAACTTATTAATGAAACCTTTCCCGACTCTTCAATAAGTTACAATCCCGATCCCCAAAGACAAAGAATTGTTGACAGCTGGCCAGAGTCTATTGACGATTCACTAGCAAGAACAGATTGGGGATGGCAACCAGATTTCGACCTAATAAAATCATTTAAAGATTATTTAATTCCGGAAATCCGAAAAAGATACAGCTAGTTGACAATAATTTGGAAAAAGATTTAAATTAAATTATGAAAGTTAATTTTAAGGATTTTTTTATGATTGTGCTTTTGTGTTTTGTCTTTGTCATCTCCGTATTAATAGTTCTCCAACCAACCAATTTTTTCTCACTAGCCTCAGGCTTTTAGTTCCAAAACTCAATTCTTTAAATATAAAGTTCCCTTGTTAAAAAATATCTTTTCTTATACATTTCAATTCCATTTACAACAAAACCAAATTCAACTTTATTATTTCTAACTCCCAAAAGAAATCTACTTTAAAAAAGTCCAAAGATTTCTATTCAAAATAAGAAGGTTCATTACCCTTTTTCCATTTAATATTGCAACCCAAACTGGGTTTCTGATTTGGAGAAACATCTTTATTCTGCAAAACCGCATCAATTGCACTTCTTAAATCCCTTCCAGTTACCCTTACCAAAATATTTCCGGGTCTTGAATCATCTAGTTGTCCTCTATAGACGAGTTTTCTTTCTTCGTTAAAAAGAAAAAAATCGGGTGTGCAGGCTGCAGTGTATAATTTAGCAACTTCCTGTGTTTCATCATAAAGGTAGGGAAAGACAAATCCCAACCTGTAGGCTTGTCTTTTCAAATTTTCAGGTGAATCTTCAGGATAATTTTCAGCATCGTTTGAACTAATTGCTACAATCCCAACATTTTTATCTTTGTAATCAAGACCTATTTTTGCAATTTCCTTTTCTACATGTTTCACAAAAGGACAATGATTACAAATAAACATAACGAGTAAAGCTTTTTTATCCCTAAAATCCTTTAAAGAAATGGTTTTTCTATTTAAAACATCTTTAAGCCTAAAATCAGGCGCCTTTGTTCCCAAGGCAAGCATCTGTGATTTAGTTAAGGTCATATATCTTAAAATATTTCAATTAAACAAATATCAAATTAATATTAAATACCGGAATTGTCTAAATCAGATAAATTTATTATACAGCTAAAATTATACTAAAATTTACTAATGAATAAAGCAAAAACTATTGAGTTTATAAATAAAAACCCTCTGATAATTTTAATAATAATTAACTTTTTGACTCGTCTACTTTTTTTAAAATCACTTCCAATCTTCAACGATGAAGCTACCTACATCGACTGGGGTTGGAGGATGATAAATCTGAAAGGAGAATCCTTCCATTCTGTCGCTCATTACAAACCTCCGCTTTTTATGTGGACTGTTGGAATTTTTAGAAAGCTCATTCCAGATCCTCTTGTTGCAGGAAGGCTTGTTTCTATCTTATCAGGTTTGATGGTTACACTTGGACTTTACAAACTTGGAAAAGCTCTTTTTAACCGTAAAACTGCACTTTTGTCTTCCTTTCTTTATATTATTACCCCGATATTTTTATTTTTTGACAGACAAGCCCTAATGGAATCAGCCGTTTCAGCATTTGGCATCTGGTCTTTATATCTGTTTATCCAATTAATTAAATCACAAAACCCTAAATACGCCGCATTTTTAGGATTCACTCTGGGATTCGGATTCTTGGTCAAAACCAATGCAATTCTTTTTGCAATTCCACTTTTTGCTTTTTACTTATGGGAGTATAAAAAAAGTAAAACAAAAAACCAATTAGTCACAAACGGACTTATAACTGTATCTTCTTTGCTGATAACAACTTCACCCCTAATACTAAACAACACTTTTTGGCAAACACTCGGAAAAAACAAGGACTATATTTTCACACTTTCGGAACTTACGAAATTTCCCTTAACTTTCTGGCTCAATAACCTTAAAAATTTTCTTATCATAACTTTACTCTATTTAAATCCTCTAATTATCCTCTTTTCTACTTTTTCAATATATAAAAGCATAAAAGATAAAATTACCCCCCAAATACTCGCATCTATCTATCTTTTCTCAAGCTGGTTCTTTGTTTTCATTTTGGGCAGATCAATTATTCCAAGACATATTGTCTCTTTTCTACCTCCAATTTTAATTTTCACATCAAATTCCTTTTTAGAAATATACAAAAAATCAAAGACTTGGGGATCTCTTCTTTTATTTTTTACTTTAATTCCTTTTTTAATTCTATCAATTATCCAGGTCATCTCACCTATAAAATATTTCAATACCTTAGATAAGATATCCAGTTTTTCCCTTAAAGAAGAGTATGTAACACACTGGAGTTCAGGTTATGGAATTGAAGAAGTACTTAATTTTCTTACAGAAAAAGCAGCAAATCCTCCCATAATTGTCGGTGTTAGACTGGACGCCGGTAATCCCGAAAATGCCATTATTGCTTTCACGCAAGGATCGAAAAATATAATTCCAATATATCTAGATGCAAGAATGTATCCTGATTTTGAAAGTTATGATTGTATTAAATCAAAAATTCCAACTTACTTTATCAGCCGTGACAATCAACTCGCCGGTCTTGATAAACATTTGGAAGAGATTAAAAAGGTTTACAAACCTGAAGAAAAACACTACATAGGGATCTATAAGGTTAAAACCAACTGTCAAGGAGAAAAAATCCTTAACATTTTTAACTAAGAGTGAATTAAAGTTCCAAATGAAAAATCGCCCTTTATTATATTAGGTAATTTTTCTAGATCTGAAATATTAAAAACAAAAATAGGAATCCCCGAGCGCTTGCACATCGTAAATGCGGTTGTGTCCATAATTCCCAACTCCTTTTCAATCGCTTCTTTATAGCTTAATTCTTTATAAAGAACTGCACCGGAATTAATTTGAGGATCACTATCATACACTCCATTAACATTGGTGGCTTTGAAAATGATATCACATTTCAGTTCATCCGCATACTGGGCTACCGCTGAATCGGTTGAAAAATTAGGTAAGCCCAAACCTCCGGCAATAATAACAATCCTCTTCTCATCTAAATGATGCCTCGCCTTAAGCCTTATATACGGTTCAGCAAAAGCGTGAAGATTAAACGCAGTCATAAGCCTCGTATCTTCTGCCCCATTTCTAACCAAAGCTTCGCGCAAACCAATGCCGTTAATGACTGTTGCTAGCATTCCCATCGCGTCAGCCTCCGTATGATCTATCTTTGAACCTGCATCACGTCCTCGAAAAATATTTCCCCCTCCTACAACAATCGATAGCTCTATGTCCGTTTTTCTAACTATTCCAATTATCTTTTTTGCCAGCATATCATAGGAACTAAAAAGTATAGTATTTTCTTTATCACCAAAAATCTTCCCGCTGACCTTAAGAATTACCCTTTTTATTTCTTTTTCCATAATCAAACAAAAACTAAACAAAGATTAAATAATCTTATATATAGTAACATTTTAGTTAAAAGTAAAAAATAACTACAAAATAAAGATTACCAAAAATTTTTAAACCTAAATTTATAAATGTATAATGAGAAATTATAATGAAAAATATTCTTAAAATTTTATACATTAGCTTAATTTTTGTTTTTTATCTTCCAATTTTTTTGAATTTTTTCGCCTACGAAGATAACTCTTCGAGTTCTGAAATAAAAACCAAAGTTATAGTCAAACAAAGCAAATCAGCAACCCAATCTGCAAGCATAAATACTGAAAACCAAAAACAGCAAGAATTTAACAAAATAATTGTGGGCGAAAACGAAAATGCACAAAAGGGTGAAGTTTTATCGGCAAAAGACGAAGTAAATCTGACTCTTTCTCAAAAAATATATTTCGGAGTTATAAACACCGCGGAATTCATTAATAATCTTTTTCTAAAATTTTTAGGTGTTTTAAAATAACCCACAAAAAATGAAAGAGAAACCGATATATTTTTTGCGAAAAGACCTAAAAATAACCAACCAAAAATTTCAGAAAACCAAATCAAAATTACAATAAAGCCTTTTGGTTCCTAACTTTCGATGCAATAGATGAGTATGAGGCCTTTTGGTTCCTAACTTTCGATGTAAACTAAGTTGGTGATTGCCTTTTGGTTCCTAACTTTCGATGAGCCAAATGAATATGTTCGCCTTTTGGTTCCTAACTTTCGATGGGCATTCGTTGACGGAATGCCTTTTGGTTCCTAACTTTCGATGTAGAACTCGCTTGCACCAGCCTTTTGGTTCCTAACTTTCGATGCATCTTGGACAAAAGGTTTGCCTTTTGGTTCCTAACTTTCGATGCCGCATCTTCAAGATGCTGCCTTTTGGTTCCTAACTTTCGATGTGCCGCATTTGTTACCTTGCCTTTTGGTTCCTAACTTTCGATGGAGGCGAAATAAATGGCAGCCTTTTGGTTCCTAACTTTCGATGTGAGGGTTCGCAAAAAAAGCCTTTTGGTTCCTAACTTTCGATGTTTTGTTTTTAGCCTCTTGCCTTTTGGTTCCTAACTTTCGATGTTTGCGCTGCCATGTTTTGCCTTTTGGTTCCTAACTTTCGATGTACGCCAATCGAAGACATGCCTTTTGGTTCCTAACTTTCGATGTGCCGTTTTTGGGCTTTTGCCTTTTGGATCCTAACTTTCGATGATCGTGTTACTTTCTTATGCCTTTTGGTTCCTAACTTTCGATGCCCGATTTTCTAGTTTACGCCTTTTGGTTCCTAACTTTCGATGGTAAGTTCCACCGATTGAGCCTTTTGGTTCCTAACTTTCGATGAAAGCAGACTTCAATTTATGCCTTTTGGTTCCTAACTTTCGATGATGAGGCGTGGGATACAGGCCTTTTGGTTCCTAACTTTCGATGAGTATATCAAAAAAATACCAATAATACCAGCAAAGAATTGATTTATAATATCCTATAATGTATAATTAAAACACTAATTAATAAGTGATTTTCATCTTTTAGCATGGAAAATAAATCCAAAAGGAAACTTTATTTGTGGTTACCGTACTTAAATAAAATTAATATCTCACAGAGAGGCATCATTTTTGAGTATAAAGGTGGAATAGAAAAATTACAATGGACGCAGATTCACTCCATAATGCTTTATGGTGAATCCTGCGATCTACCTCAGGAATTTTTTGAAAAATGCGCATTTTACAAAATACCTGTTGTTATTCACAGACGGAACATTCCAAGAGCAGTCATAATCTCTCCAACTTTACCTCCTGATCAAGAAAATCTTCTTACTCAACAAATTATATACAGAGAAAATGAAAAGAAAAAAGGCTATATTGCTAAAAAGCTTTTACAAGCCAAATTTAAAAGCATGTCATGGTTACTTCCTACTGAAAGAGATCTGCTTTATAAAATTATTCACATAGAAAAAATGATGTCGATAGAATCATGGCATGCAAGAAGATATTGGGAAGAATACTTTTTCCAATTGAACATACAAAGTAATAGAAGAGATAACAACAATGATATTAAACCAATTCTTGATGCAGTATCTAAATTTATTAGCGGAATAATACTCCGTTGGATCTTATATCACAACCTGAGCCCCTATCATGGCTTCCTACACAAGCCAACAGATTATCCAGCTTTAGTCTATGATCTTATGGAACCATACAGAGGCTACTTTGACAAAGTTGTCTTTGATACTCTTAAAGAAACAAGAAAAAACAAAGTTGACAAGAAAAAGATCATGGCTATTGTAATTGATAATATTAAAGAGTTTCTTGATACCAAAGTATATGTTGAAGCAACAAGGCAGGTTGTAACTTTTCAAGAGCTTTTACATGGAGTAGTTTTGGCACTTCGTTCATATCTCTTAGGTAATACTAAAAGGTTTATTGTTCCCACACCCTCAAAACCAAATGGAGGGAGACCAATAAAAGCGGGGTACCAGTTGTATGGCCATAAAGCGGGTATTACCAATTTTTGGCCACAAACTAAAGAAGTTGCGGAAAGTTTTCAAAGAATCTACTTTTTAGAATAAAACACAAAGCTTTTTATATCTTTAAAGAAAATGCTTCTAAAATTTTGCTTAGGTTAACATCTCCAAGTTGTCTTTGAGTCTGTTCAAGAAAAGACTCTCCTGCTGTCTTTTCATCTTCTTGTTCTTGATCTTGATCCTTTTTATTACCCCGTGAAGGAACTATTCCTGAAAAGCGTAAATATCCCCTTATAGCCATCATAAATGCTGCTTGAACATCTGCATCAGTAATATATTGGCAAAATGGACATATAAAAATTGAGCTATTTCCACGTCTTTTTCTCCATTCTTCAATCTTACCCTTTTCTAATATTTGTTTGGCATATTTTTTTAACACTTCGCTATGATCACCTACAGGCGGCCTTGCAAAGTCCTGAACGATTTTGCGAAAATTTTTCAATTCGTCGTCTGTTTCTCTAAAGTGGTACCCCAAATTATATTTTTCTTCTTTAGAAACATACCCTTTTATATCACCGTGCGGACCCGATATAGTTACAATCCTCCCCCCTCTTTGTGTTATCCTCATTTTACTCAAGTCTTCTTTTCTTACTTGATAAAGGCTTTTAAGGCAACTAACACAAGTATAGCTTGAAGCATACGCACTGACATTACGACCTACCCATTTCGTTTTTTCTCCCCAAACATGATTATGTGTCATTTTATCCGCATTTGTATCACTTTCAGTGTCTGCTCTTTTTACACTGTTGTAAATCTTTGTAGTTCTTCCGCTCCCCGTCTCAAAATTACTAATTGAATCTTCATAAACACTTGACGACCTTTGTAAAGTAACAATTACATGAAGTCGGTTTCTTAGATGTCCCACAGCGTTTTCTCTAACTCTAGTAATAACGGTATCTTCCTCATCGAAAGATCCTTGTCTTGCTCTATGTTGTATTTCAGCAAATTTATCTTTGATATTTCCGATATTTCTATCTTCTATAAATCCAAATGCCTCTTTTTTATCTGATACCAATTCAATAGCTAAGATTTTGTATGTATTTTTGTCAAAAATAATCTTTACGAGACAATAGGCAAGCCCATATTCTCCCACATCTACTCCCATTATGGGGAAATTTAGCCTAGATAAATCCTTTTCTCTTGTCTCTTTACCTTTAGCAATTGTTTTAAGAGGAGCTGCCTGTCGCACTTCCTTACTAGGTATTAAATTAAATGGAATTGCAATATAAACTTTATTCTTCTTTATCCGTTCCGTATCAGTCACAGGTAGAAGTTTAGGCTTTTTTGATCGCAGATCCCAATTAATTGTATACCTTTTTTCCACTATAAAACTCCACTCGCTTAGACTAACATCAATATTTTCCCAACCAAAAGGCCTATATATGAATTTGTCTAAAAACTGTAATTGATAAGGAGAAGAGGAAAGTCTGAAAACTCCCCGCAAGGAGCTTTCAGGTAGAAAAATTGCTTTTATGTTTTTCTTAAATAGTGCAATTGAATTAAAAATCTCACTTTTCTTTTTCTCTAAAACTTTACCCAATGCTACAGCATAATAATGAGGTCCCATTAATTGCTTTCTCTCACTGGATTCCGGCCTACTTTTTACTACATCTGGTGTTATCGATATTTTTTCCTTGGGAATATAATAGATTCTGTATTTACTATCTGAACCCACTACCTGAACTGAATAAGAGGCAATGTATTCTCTTTTAGAATACAATGTTGCCGCTCCTCGAATTTCTGATAAGACCAAACTTTGAATGATAAAACTAAATTCATTTTTTGGATAATCGCCGTGCTTGAAAAGCTCCTGGTATCTTTTGGCTTGAGAAAAGTTATCAAGACGCAAATCATCAATTCTGTAGGTCTTTTTTGTATTGAATCTAAGAAGAATTGAAATTACATTTTTACTTAACTCCACCCAGTCTAGAAGCAATCCGACATCAGAAAGTAAAATGTCTTTTTTGTAAGAGAGTATAAACTTGGAAAGTTCTAAAATAGATATTTGAAGTTGTTCCAGATAATTACTTGTTCCGATTGGAATCTCCTCAAGAGAGCCTTTTGCATATGGACTTTTGTAAAAAACATATTTACCTTTTTTTGTCTTATCAATTACCTTTTCCCATTCATTGTCTTCTATATTTCCTTTTAGAATGTCTTTGTATTTTTCTGCGAAAAGATGGGAATTTATTGAATCCTCAAGATACTTATTCCAAAAAAACTGAAGTAATTTTCTGTACGGATCGTCAATCTCTTCTTTTCCTTGTTTAACTTCTTCAAAAGTTTCTTGTACCGAAAAAGAATTTTGCAAATAAGAAATAAGTTTTTCTATATTCTCAATACCATCCTCTAAAATTGGAAAAGTTTGATTAACAAACTTTTTGTTTACCTTCTTAGCTGCGTACCCATAGAAAGCAACAGGTTTGTAAATTTTCTCATAAAGTCCTTTAAAATGGCCTAATTCGTTAACCTTTGTTTCGTCTCCCTCTTTTTGAATATACCTCTGGTAGAAAAAATTAAGTCTTCTTTTGACTAATGCAAGAAGCGGTTCAAAAAGTTGATAATTCTCTTCAACTTTTATGCTTCTTTTTTCGTCAGTAAAGAAATTCTCAAGCAAAGATAAAAAGCTCAAAATATCTTCTTTTTCTTTATTTGCTTCTTCTCCAAAATTTTCTGTCTGAAGATAGTTTCTGGCTTTGAATAAACTCTCTTTAAATCGAGAAATCTGTCCATCAAGTTCTTCTTTTCTCTTTTGTGAATTAGTAAACCAACTTTTCAATTTTCCACCAAAAATACTTCTATATTCATGCCATCCATTAACTAGAGGCAAAGAGGTAACCCCAAGTAGTTTTGCTTTCTGAGAAAGAAAATCAAGAGCTTCTAAAACTTCATCTTTAGAATTTCCAAGAAGAGGAAAAACAGTTTTTTGCGCATCATATAAAACTTCCTTGTTCCCATTTTCTTTTTGTAAATCCCTCAATACAACTCCCAAGAAATTTGAAAATCCATTGAAATTATCAGATAAACCCAATATTGAGAGTAATGATTTATCTTCTTTATCAAACCTTCTCCCCTGAAGCCATACATCTCTTTTATTTATTAAATCCTCCAAGCTTTGTTTTGGATTTAGATTACTTATCAATTCCGGAATAATTACAAAAGTTATATCAGCATATTTACCTTTAGGTTTAGCCGATTCAATTATAGCTTTGTCTAAATTATATTCCTTTTTCCAAAATTTAAATTGTTCTTCTCCTTCCAGAATTAGTTTGCCCTCATTGTTAAAAAAAGAATGCACAATAAACTCTACCACTTTTTGAGCGTCGTTCGAGACAATAGTATAACTATCGCCGTTTTTAACCTTTAAATGATCTTTCAAATATCCTGTAATTCTTTTGTGAAAGGAATTTTTTGTAGAAGAACTTCTAACAGGATCACATAAAATAATTTCTTTAAATTCATCTTTTTTAAAAAAACTAGTTATACGAGGTGATGCTTTTTTCCAAACGTTGTCAAATGGAGAGTTGATATTGTATTGAGTAGCCAGAAAATCAATTAGCATTGTGCCTTTTGACATCCAAATAACCCCATTCCGTAAAGAATCTACCCAAAAATCAAAAAGTGTGTATAAAGGTTTTCCTTTTGCGGTATAAGTAAGATAATCGTTTATGTTTAAATCGCCCCTTATTTTTAAATCATCTGCAATAACTGCCTCTTCGAAGTCCTTAAGAAATTGTGTCATTTCTTCTGTGGGGTATGAAGGAGTAAGAGGATATTTGATGGTTCTTATTATTTGTCCACCTGCGAATAAAATTCTTTCTTTATGAAGCCTGTAGCCAGCAAGCCTACTTTTTCTTTTAGTCATAAAAACTGGGGGTTTTTTAAATTGCGCGCCCTTGCACTGTTCCCTTTGGGAACCCTAAAAGGGAAAGGCAACCAACCTTTCGGTTGGGGAAAGTACAAGGGCGCTAAGGTTAGGAACCCTATTTAATTTATACCACTTTTTAGCAAAAAAAATCAATATTTATAAAAGTATAGTTCTGTGGACTAACTGAAATCCGACTCCTTATTTTTACTAATTATATCTTGGATAATGACATTTTTTCCACTTCTTTCCACTTCCACACCAACAGGGATCGTTTCTGCCAATCTTTTGCCTTTTAGACGATCCATTTAAAATTTGAGAAGAAACCCCTGCGGATGAATAAGAATCTG
>Ga0209102_1000335_pt1 | contig 32166 bp, 42 predicted proteins | sample ConPoolayeHmetaG_FD_185483 | JGI IMG/M metagenome (GOLD analysis project Ga0209102, IMG submission 185483) | Hot spring microbial mat communities from California, USA to study Microbial Dark Matter (Phase II) - Cone Pool mat layer H metaG... ...
GGATTCACCTATATTGAAGAACCCTTGTGTGGCGGGGACATTGATTGAGAATATCATAGTGGCTATGCAAACAAGTGCTGTGAATATGGCTGTAACCGCCAAATCAAATGGTGACATTTTGACTTTCATGATTACCTTTTAGTATAGTTGCAACTATACTATATCAGTTTTTCGCTAAACCAACAGTTTTAGATTATCTATGGCCTCTAAAGCCTTTTTACCCCGCTCAGTTATCTTAAAAAATTTCTTCCCATTCCTCTTATAATCTGCCGTCAGTCCTTTTTGGGAGAGTTCATTTAAATGTTGGTATATGGCGGCTCTAGTCATGGTTTTTCCAAGTTTTTTCCACAAATCGTAACCGTAAGTGTCCTTTTCACTTAAGATTCTAAGGATTTTCTCTTTTGTGCTTAGCTCTAGGCCAACGGCTGCGGTTTTCTTCTTCTTTGTTAAGGCTTGCAAGATGTCGGTGGCTTTAAGTCCGCTTCCAGTAATTAAACACACAGCTCTGTCGGCCTCGCCGATTATCCTCTGGTTTGCCAGTTTTTTAAGAGCTGCATAGGTTGCGGCACTGGCGGGTTCAGCGAAAATTCCTTCAAGCTTAGCCAATTCTTGTTCCGCTAAAAAGATTTCCTCATCTGAAACAGATATTGCCAAACCCTTTGACTCTTTAACCGCTTCAAGGGCAAGCCTTCCATACGAAGGGTTTTTAACCATTATGGCAAGCGCATGTGTTGAAGGTTTCGTTTTAAGAGTTGGTTCCTGCCCATTTTGCATGTACGCATTAACTATTGGAGAACAACCTTCAGCTTGAACTCCAATCAGCTTTGGAAGAGAATTAATTTTTCCGGTTTTTTCAAGTTCCTTGAAGCCTTTCCAAACGGCGTGCAGTGTTCCGCCGCTTCCCATGGAGACTATAAACCAGTCTGGAACACCTATTTGCTCGTAAACTTCGTAGGCTATAGTTTTTAGGGCTTCTACGGCTAGGGGATTTAGCTCCGCAGACCCTTGGTACCAGCCTGTTTCTTTGGCTATTTCCTCAGCCTTTTTCAGTGCATCGTCCACTATTTCCCCATGTTCTTCAATTATAGCATCATAGATGAGCATCTGAGCAAGTTTTCCAATGTCCACGTTTTTTGGAACCACAATATGGCATGCCAGCCCATACTTTGCACAGTATGCAGCTAAAGAAGCCCCAAGGTTCCCATTTGTGGCGCAAATTACTGTCTTATTTTTTAAGTCTATGGCGTTGGAAACAAGCAGAGCGGCACACCTGTCCCTAAAGGAATTGGTGGGATTTCGCGTCTCATCCTTAAAGTACACATTGCCCAGCCCAGTGGGTTTAGATAGCCTTCTTGCTTTATGGAGGGGAGTTCCACCCTCCCCCATAGATGCAATGTTTCTAACTTTAGGCAAGAAGTTTTTATAACGCCAAAAGGAAAAAGAGCCGACAAATTTACTGGCTTTAATCTTTTCATAGTCATATTGGTACTCCATGATGCCTCCGCATTTCGGGCACCGGTGCCTTTGGGCATATTTTTCCAGACTTGTTCCGCAGTTGATGCATCTTAGAAAAACCATTTTTCAAACTCCGCTATTATTGTGTGTAAGCATGGTTTTGGGCAGACTTTAAGGGTTAAAGCATGTAACATTTAGGTTTCAGCTTCCCCAATTTAGTGTAGGATTCTCTTGGTCTTTTCATCGCCTTTATTTCAGATTTGATTCTGTTCCAGATAATGTGTTTTGAAAGGAGTTTTAGCAGTGTCTCGCCATGAGAGTGGGATACGCTGAACTTTGGGTCAATAATCACTTTGTAACCTCTTACTTGCATTTCTACTGCCCAGTCGTAGTCTTCTCCACCGAACTTTTCTGTGCATGGAATTGTGTTTGGAAGTCTTTCGTCGAAAGGGTATTCCTTCCACAATGATTTTCGTAGGATGCAGTTTACGGTTGAAAAATGGTCACCTTTGAAATAGGATTTGCTTACTGTGTTAAGCCCGCTCCAAGAGTTATAAATTATTTTTTCCCAGATTGTTCCATCTTTATGTGGAGAAAAGTAGCCGCTGACTCCCGCAACTTCTGGACTTTTAAAATGGCTTACGCCGGTCTCCAGCCACATATCAGAAAGTGGCAGAGAGTGCCCGTTTGTAATGCAGACAAACTCGCCGTTTGAAAGGTGAACCCCCACGTTTGTAGAAAAGGGATGTGAAAACTCTCCATCGGCTATAGGAACCAGTTTCACACCAACTTGACCGTTGAAAAATTTCGCTTTAGCCATGGATAAAAAACTCAACATCTCTTCTAAATTTTTCTCAGATGAAAAGTTATCCACAATCACAAGCTCTAAAGGCTGAAGAGTCTGATGGGATAGTCTCCATAAAAGTTCCGGAAAACGTTTTTCCATGTCGCGAGTTCGAATGAGAACGGAAACATTGCATTTTTCGCTGGACATCCATTGACTAAAATGACCTAGTGACGCTTTTAAGATTTGCCCAATTTAATGCCGTTTTAAGAAAACTCAAAATTTAGACTTCCAGTCTTGGAAGAACAGCCAGTACTTTTGCCATTCTTTTGATAATTTCTTGGTCAAGCTCCACCTTCTCGTCGTCAACATCTAACAGTGGAATGTTCGGTGAAGCATTAAGAATTTTTGAGTAAAGCGTGTCTTCAAGCATAATTCTTGGACCGGAGTCTTTTGGCTTTTTCAACTCAAAGAGGGCTGGCATAAGCATTACGATAAGGAAGGTTAAAACTGCTAGAAACAATGTTATAATCGATGTCAGAGCCGAAGTCGGAATCATGCTCTATCTTTTCAATGTTTTGGCGTGGTTCATAATATAACAGTTTCCATTCCCTGTATGCGGAGTCTTCTCCCAGTGATTATCAATTTTTCCACGGAGCTTTGATATGAGGAGGTCTACGAGGGCTTTTGTGCATATTGGAATATTGTATAGAAAAGTGAAGATTAATAATGGGATAAGCCACTGCGCTCTAGTTCTGCCATCAATGTATGCTCCAACTGCTACTTCGTAAAAGGGAGCGAAGTTTCCCACAGAGCTGTAAAGGGAAATCGCCACTACAGTCCAAAAAGCGGGAATCCACTGGGAAAATTTCAAGAAAAACAGGGGTACCCCAACCATCCACGAGAAGAGGATGAGAACTGGCATAAAATAAACGTTTAGCAATAGCAATCCGTCGATTTTTTCCACAAGCCTTAAGTTTTTGCTTTTCAAAACGCTTAGCGAATGCTTGAAAGCGCATTGCATATGGCCTTTAGCCCATCTGTAACGTTGTTTCCAGTAAGCTCGCCAGTTTTCAACAGCCTCTTCGTAACATTCTGCATCCACCACATACTTAACCCTGTAACCTGCAAGATATACCCGAAAAGTCAGGTCTGTATCCTCTGCTAGAATGGTTTCATCCCATCCTCCAAGAGATTCTAAAAGACTGCGCCGAAATCCTCCAACGGTTCCGCCGAACTGGGTTACTAAGCCAAGCTTATCTCGGGCTTCTTGGTCTACGCGGTATCCGCCTATCCTCTCCAGTGCTACAAGCCTTGTCACGATGTTTTGCGGTTCGTTTAGAACAACTACTCTGCCCTGTACAGCTCCAACCTTTGGGTCTGCGAATTCTTTTGCAAGTTTTTCCACCATGTCTTTCTGCGGATAATAGTCTGCGTCAAAGCAGAGGATTATTTCACCCTTTGCATGCCGCATTCCAGCATTTAAAGCCGAGGCCTTTCCCCTTCCGCCTTCCTCTCTGTTTCGTTTCACAACCGTAATGTATTCATAATCTTTAGAATACTGTTCAGCTATTTTTCCAGTAGCATCTTCTGAAGCATCATCAATTACTATTACTTGTAACTTGTCTTTTGGATAAGTTAGCTCAGTCATTCTGCGGAGAAGTCTTTCAATAACCTGCTCTTCATTACATGCGGGTATCAAAATGGAAACTTTAGGAGTGTAGGCTTCATCTTTGACGGCGACTTCTGTTTTGCCTTTTGAGTTTTTGAGAACTGTCAAGGTGAAAAAGTAGTGGCGAATAAGATATGCAATCATCAACACTGTTAAAAATATGAATGAAGCTTCTAAGAATTCAGTAAGCATTGGCTATACCTGCCCTTTTGATTTTGAAGGTGAAATGAACGTTAAACTTATGGAACAGAATGATACGATCCAAACTAGGTTTAAAAATGGGCTTAAAATGAGGTATAAAGTGTTAAAGATTCCGCCAAAATGCTCTGCAGCGGAAAAAGCGAATAAATAAAGAATGTTGTTCCAAAGGAAGCCAATAAAATTGCCAGTTAACAGAAGAACCATTTTCCTTTTTAACGGTCCATTTAACGGGAAAAGCGCAGAAACGAATAAGAAATTAAAAAGGATCAAGAGCTGCAAGGATTCGCCGCTGACGTGGAAGAAGTAGTAAAAAATGAGAGAAATTATTGTTCCGACTGTGAATCCAAAAATCAAATGCTTCATCCAGTCTCATCTCCAACCGCGATCTTCTTTTCAGACTGTAAGCCAATTATGGAGGAATATAAGATTCTTCTAAAATGCTTTTAAAATTTACGTGAAATTCCGTTTTTCAAAAACTACTTTATCTAAAACCATGCTTAAAACTTGAAAAACTTCTTCGGCGGTTAAATTTTCAGTATCTAATATCAAGTGGAATGGGGTGAAGTCTTCGCCTAAACTGAAACCATAAAGCCTCTTATAAATAGCCTTTGTTTTCTCCTCCTTATTCCTTAGGGCTTCTAAGGCTTCTTTGACGCTTATTCCATCCCTTTCAGCTACTCTTTCAGCCCTTTTTCTCGGCGAGGCTTCCAGCCAAACTTTAAAACCGTTTTTAAGAAGCCATGGCATAGTCCAACTGTCCAAAACGACGTTTCCTTGCTCTGCTATTTCTAAAAGTTTTTGATCTACAGCCATGTCAAATTTAGGGTCTTTCTCTCTATTTTCTAGAAAGGATAAGCCTTCTCGGCTTTCCCACCATCCCCTTTCAAGGGGTTTGTAGCCTTTTTCTATGGCTAAGGCCTTTAGCGCTTCTCCGCCAGAATAGTATTTGAGGCCGTATTTTTCAGCTAACTTCTTTGCCTGAGTGCTTTTTCCGCTTCCAGCCATTCCGCAGATGCAGATAACCAACGGTTTTCTAGCCATTTGTGAAAGCCTCAAGCAACATTTATAGTTCTAGCCGCTTGCTTGAGAGCGGTTTTTAGGCAGCTGTGGCAAAGTTGTCCTCCGTAAATTCGCCAAATTCTTCTTCTAGTTCGGTTTAACTTTCTCATTTCTGATGGAGAGAGCCGTGGAACTCCAGTTAAGGGTTTGCTGCAACGGCTGCAGCTGCCTTTGGCGACGACTTCACGCTTAAAGTGGGTGCCTGTGCGGCCTCCTGGCAAAGCCTTACAAACACGTTTTCGGCTTCGAGTACGTTGAGATGGTTTAGGCATTTTATCACTCCGTGCCAGTTAACCCAAACAGGTGAGAAAATACTAAGCCGAAAAGTAGAGAGCACAGCAAGTACCACCAGTATAAAGATGCTAATTCTCCGATAAGGGGAACAGGAATTTTTGGCCCAACTCCGGGGAAAAACGCAATGTCAACATTCCAATACATTCTGCCTAAAAACTGCCATACAATGAGGATTGGTATGAAAAACAGAAAGGTAACTTTCATTGATTGCCACATCATTTTGGAATTAAGCTGGAGAATGTACTGTTGTTTTTTCATAAGCTTCTCAATTTGTTTTTTATCTCCGCTTTTTTGGGCCTTGCGCAGCTGTGCATTCCACTCCATAACCTCTTTCCTCCAAGCCTTAGACTTCTCAGGGTCTGTCAAAAGGCGGTTTGTAAGAGACATGAGAAACGTGATGGTGGCAGCAAGAAGCAGTATAAAAATTGTTAACCATGCGTTCTCCAATGGCATTTTACACAACCTCCTTTAGACTTTTAACGTTAAAGTTAATAACTATTTTCACATGCGCCGCTGATTACCCTTTTCAGGTTTAGCTGTGTATTCATGGTTTAGCCTCCAAATAGCTTTCTGAAGGCCGGGTACATTTCAGCCGCTCTTTCCCGCACCAATATTTCATAATACTGATAGATTATTCCAACAGACAGAAGGATTCCTATTCCGGACCCGAAAACTCCGAAGAAATCTGACAAGCCGGCGACTAAACCTACAATAATTCCGCCGAGAACAGTGACCGCTGGAATATAGCGTTTAAGAATCTGCTCAACAGCCTTTCCGGAACGCCTATACCCTGGAATCTGCATGCCCGCGTCCACGAGTTGCTTGGCCACTGTGGATGGGCCTAAACCGCCGACCTCAAGCCATGTAAGGGAGAAAATAACGCAGAAAGCAATTAGGATTGCTAAATAAACAATTGCTCTCACTGGTTCTGCTATGACGTTTGAAAGGTTGCCTGGGGAAGTTACGTAGTAAACAAGTCCGCCGCCAGGCACGTATTGTTCCCCTTCTAATTTGTACCAGCCTAAGAGGTTAACCCAGAAATTGTCTTTTCCCCAAGGCTGGCTCCAAAGAATGTACGAGAAGAAGTATATGTTGGCGAAGAGGGCTGAAGCAAATATTACTGGAAGATTAGACACATATAACAGTTTTATTGGGTAGCGGCTTCTGAAACCGCGGTATCCCGCATAAGACAGGGGCAGTTCCACCCTTACTCCTTCCATATAAATTATTACCAGAAAAGCGGCTATTGTGGCTACAAGCCCTATTAAGGATGGATAACTTCCCCTTAACAGCAGCCCAGTCACTGGTTTTCCACCCATCAACGTCTGAACTAACGCAACGAAAATCCCTGAACTTCCATATTCATCTACTGGCGGAGAAACATAGAAGCACTCAAGAAATATTTGCTGTGCAACGCCGGCCATAATGAAGAGGCTTATTCCGCTTCCGAATCCCCAACCCTTTTGAATGAGCTCATCTAGCAGTAAGACAATAAATCCAGCGGCTAATAGTTGTAGGAAAACGATTATGGCCGTTGTGCCTGGTAAAGTGCCGTACATCCCGCTGATTATGTAGGCTGATGCTTGAACCCCTGTGAGGATTATTGCAAAAACTTTGCTTGCCGTTGTGAATAGGGATCTGTCTTCAGGCTTAGACATGTCGCATTCTATCATTGCGGAGCCAACCAAAAGCTGCAGAATTAAGCCAGCTGTCACTATTGGGCCGATGCCTAGCTCCATTAAAGTGCCACGGGAGGAAGCAAAAATTATTCTCAAGGGGGCTAGTCTTTCTTCGGCTTCAGCGGGAATTCCGTAAAGGCGGCAGGCTTCGCTGGCCATTACAAGGTATATTATGAGAGCTATTGCCGTCCACAAAAGTTTTTCATTAAAACCAACTTTACGTTCTGGAGCTTTGATTTCTGGAATAAATCTGGCCACGGGTTTAAAGAGGCTTAGGAATCTGCCAGCCATGGGTCAACAACTACTCTCCAGTTTCTTTAGATTCTACTAGAACTTTTCCTCCAGCCTCTTTTATTTTTTCGGCAGCAGATTTAGAGCATGAAGGCACTTTTACAACCAGCGACTTTGTAACTTTTCCTGCTCCAAGAAGCTTAGTGTAGCCTAGGACTTCTAAATCTACGAAAATTTTCCCTTCCTTCTCCTTTCCCTTTAGTTTTTCAGCTACTTCGTCAAGTTCTCCAACGTTCATAACTTTGACTTTCCGCCTCAAGCTTTTAGGCGAAGTAAAACCCTTTTTCCCAAAATATTCTGGTTCATACCTTAAGACGTAAGACCACCCGTGTTTGTGGCGTCCAGCTTTCCGCATACCCTTAGAACCGGACTTCCTATGCTGGCCTACTCTGCCATAACCCTGAGTTCTTGAACCGCGCTTCTTTCGGATTTTCCTAAGCTTGTGAGGCATCGCCTAACCAGCCACTTTGTTTACGGCTTTTTCTTCCAAAGCTTTTTTCAACCGTATTTCAAGCACTCCATTCTTATATGTTATGCGCATTGTCTCTGGAATCACTCCCTTTGGAAGATTTAAGCTTTTATAATACTTGCGCCCCTGAGCCTTCGCCGATAAAACTAATCTTTGCTTTTCAGCGTGGGTTTTTATGTTTTCCCTCTTGAAGCCCTTAAGTTCGGCTACAACTACTACGCTATCCTTTTCCTGGAATATGTCTATTAAAGGCTCTGGTTCTTTCCAAACTGCTTTTTTAAGGGTTTTAGAGCTTCTATATCTGTAGGGGTAGGGCCTTCCCCTAACCTTTAAATTTCTAGTTCTAGAAACTTTGAAAGCCTTTTCGTTTTCAGCTTCATCCAGTTTCCTTACAATCTTGAACCATTTCGGACGCTTTTCGCTTCTCCGCCACTTCATGTCAGAATCTTCCTCTCACTTTACAATGGCATTTCCAAACTGACTATAAAATATATCGCCGAAATTTAAATCATAAAGGCGACTAAATCATTCGCTTTAAAAGGTCGTTAATTTTGTCGCCTCTATACCCCAACTCGCCGCCCGCACCATAACTCTTCTTTATTTTTCCCTTAAAACCCTTGGTTGGCGGATGCAATTTAAAGAAAGGCTGTGCGTCGGGAAGTTTCCAATATTCCACTTTGCAGTTGAATATTGCCTCTGCAAGTTCTTCTATGGATTTATAACCAATTTTCTGAATATAATCGCTTGTTAATTTCTTGTTTCCGGCAAGTCTTCCTCTCTTTTCCAGCAGCATCGCTATAGTTTCTTTTGAAATTTCGCCCCACGTTATGAAGTTCTGCGCAGTCTTCAGCATTCCAAGGAACGAAGGCCTATTATCAATTAAAACCGCATAATTGTTTCTAGTTAAATTTAGCATTCGAAGGGTTTCCCTAACTTGCAGCGGCGCGCTTATAGTTCCGCGAACTCTTACAGCGGCAATGCATTTGCGTTCTTCTGGTTCACCGGACAACTACTTCACCCAATCCATCGGAGTTATTAGGCTGTAGGTTTTCTTTAAAGCGTCAAAAATAGCATACGCGAAAGATGGGACAGTTCTGGTGGAGCCGAAGCTTCTAGTCCAGCAGTCCTTTACCCCAGCAAGCCCAAGAATAACTTTGGCTACCTCACTGGCGACTAATCCTAGACCTCTTGGTCCGGGGATAACAACTACTTTCACGCCGCCGCATTTCCCTTCAACTTGGAAAGGCACGGAGTGAGGTTTTCCGCAGCCGCACTCCCAGCTTCCACAGCCCCGCCTTACTGGAACTAGGTTAAGCCTAGCCTCGGCGGCAGCCTTTTCTATGGCTGTTCGCACTTGGCTTGCTTTTCCAGCGCCAAGTCCAATGTAGCCGTCTCTGTTTCCAACAGCAACTATCGCTTTGAACCTAGACTTTTCTCCAGCGTCTGTCTGTTTCTGCACGAGATTTATGTTTATAACTTCCTCCTGAAGGTCTGGAAGCAAAACATCAACAATTTGGGGTTCCCGTATAGGCAAACCTTCCATAAAAACTTCTTCAATAGAGGTTATTTTACCCTCTTGAATCAGCTTTCCAAGACGCGTTTTAGGAACCCACTGCTCTGAACTTTCAGCTCTTTCAACTGCCAACCCTTTTACCTCCACTCTTAAACGCGGCAACTAACGCTTTCTTAACTTCTGCAAAGTGTTCAGGAAGGCTTTCCGGAGGAACCTTGCTTTCAAGATACTTTGAGAAGGTGGACATATACTTTTCAGTGTTTGCTGACAAGGTTTTGGCATATTGGGCTATATGTTCGCCTATTATCCGCTTTTCATCTGGAAGCTTCTCCTCACTGTGAGATACGTGAAGACCAGAGTCTAAAACTCCTTTTAACGCGGCGAAAACCCTTGCGCCCTTAGAAGGAGATTGCAGTCCTATGTCTAAAATCGCTTCTTTAACGCCTTTAGCTTTGGCTTTAAACCCGCATAAAAGCCCAGTTAAGTAGGCGGCTGGAAGGTTCCCCCGCGGAGCTTTCCATCCATAATTTTCAAGTTCTCGGCTGTGGGCTGAAACTAAAACTTCATCTCCATGGGGTTTTGCCGCAACAATTTGAATAATAATATTTTTAAGTGTTCCGCGAACTACAAGCCTTGGTTTTCCAGATATAACTAATGCTTTTCTTTTCCTGTAATTTGTTTTGCCCTCCCTTCGTCTGCGGTATGGCACGCAATAGCGCGAGTTCTTCGCCATCAGCGTTTCCTCCAAAGATCATGAGCCCTTAAGTACCGTTCCATGTCAGCTATTGAGCTGAATCTTCCGCTTTTCACCATCGTATATAAATCTCGATAAGTGCTTTCAGTGATTATCTTTTTTGCCTTCAGTTCACGAAGCCTTTTTCTCAATCCTCGAACTTTATTCATCCAAGCCTCTTTTTTAGAGATTTTTGCATGGGAAGCGCCGGTTTTGCTTCCAGGTCCACGTCTTAACCCTTTCTTCTTTTTTTCATGAATAACTCTTGCCCTTGCGCGGCTTACACCTTTCTCCTTTAAGGGTTTAATCACCCCTTCATGAATTAGTTTTTTAATTTCCTCGCGGGTTATTGCAGCCTCAACGTCATCCACTCTGTTAGGTTCTATCCAAACTCTGTTTTGCCCAACTTTCAATATTTGCGATGCCAAACGCCGCTGACTTTTAAGGCTTGTCACTGCTCCTTTTTCCTCCTGTCACGTTTCTCCGCTTTTTTCCGTTTGGACTTTGGTTTCTCCCCTTCTACAGGTTTCTCTTCTTTCTCCTCCTTTTCCTCAGTTATCTGCTCCTCTCTCTTCTCTTCAACTTTCTCTTCCACTTCCCCTGGGTTTAGAACTGTTATTTTCTTTTTCCTTGCCTCCACCAGAATTTTTGCTCTTGTCCTTTTGCTCACTGTGTGGGCAATCCGCACAGCTTGGGTTTTCGGATTTATTCCCTTAAGCTCTTCGGCATTATGCACTAAAACTTCCTCGTAGCCTGATGGATGAATGCCTCTAGCAGCTTTCGGCCCTCTATATCCAACGTTTACTGTAGATGGCCAGCCCTTGATTTTTCTCCGCATTTTATTATCTATGCCCCGTGGTCTGCGCCAATTCTCCTTTAATCGATCGTACCGCCAACTCTCTTGTCTAACAAAATTCGGTTTCTTACGTTTCAACCGTTTTCTTACGCGTAAAGCTTTCTCTAAGGCTGCGGTATTCTGCTCTTTCACTGTTCCATTCCCTCGCTTCGCTCATACAGGTATATGCCATCCAAGAAGATGCGGGGGTCTTTCCTTTTCACTTTAGTGGCTTGCTCTATGTTTGCCGCTGTCTGGCTTACATCTTCTAAATTAATCCCTTGGATGATTATGTCTTCGCTTGAAACTTTGACTTTGGCATCGCCAATTATTTTTGCTCTCCTCGGGTTACGTTCACCTGTAAAGTTCTCAATTAAAACAGTTTTATCTTGAACCTTAACTGAGATGGGAAAATGAGAGAAAACGATTTTCAATTTATAAGTAAAGCCCTTCCTAACTCCAGTAATCATATTATTAATATGTGCATAAACCGTGCCAACAAGAGCGCTTTCCTTTTTCCTCGGCCAATCAGCCCATACTCGGATGCTTTTACCTTGAAGCTCCATGGAAATTGGGGCTTGAGAAAATTCCCTGGTTAGAGTTCCCTTCACACCTTTAACAGTAACAGTTTTCCCTTCAAGGGTAACCTCCACGTCGTCTGGAACTTGAATGACCTTTGAGACTTCAATAGCGCGCATTTGCATCCCTCTTTTAGTAAACGAATGCTAGAAGCCTACCTCCAACGTCTTTTTCCTTCGCTTCTCTATGAGAAAGCACTCCCTTAGATGTTGAAATAATTAGCAAACCCACCTCTCTTGAGGGAAGAAACTTCCTCTCCCAATCTTCAATTTCGTCGGCTTTCACGGGAAAGCGCGGTCTAATGGCTCCGCACTTGTTTATTCTGCCTAAAAGTTGGACTTTGAATTTGCCAGAACGCCCATCATCTATAAATTCGAACTCTCCAAGATAGCCGTTTAACTGCATAACCCTCAAGACTTTGCCGAGAAGTTTAGAGGCTGGGCTAATTACGCATTCGCGTTTATTGCGCAGCTCGTTATTCAAGATTGTTGTTAGGCCGTTTGATAATACATCCATCACGCTTTCCTCGTCACTCATATTTTTCGAAGCCAAGTTTTTTGGCTACTTCCCTAAAACAATGTCTACACAAATATAAATTATAACGTCGAATAACAGGTCCATAAGACCCGCACCTAGCACATGGTCGGGCTCCCTTGCCATATTTCCTTTCCTTTTTAGATTTCTTTTTACCCATAACCACCATCCCAGCTAGACTATTTCAACCCCCAAAGCGTCTTTCACGAAAACCATGGCTTCCTCTGGCGTTAACGCGTGTTTTGAACCGATTTTCGTTTTCGCCTTTTGCCTATCTTTAACCCGCCATCCAGGACGGTTGAGAGAAACACAGATATCCATGCCGAATATGCCTATTTCAGGATCGTATTTAACCCCTGGGATTTCTATGTGTTCTTTTATGCCGAAAGCGAAGTTGCCGTTTTCGTCGAAACAGTTTCTAGATAATTTGTTATCCACTACGTGTAAAACCTTTTTAAGAAACTCCATTGCCCTCTCTTTTCTGAGCGTTGTCACGCAAGCTATGGGCTCGCCTCTTCTAATGCCGAAGTCTCTTATTGTTTTCTTTGCTTTCCTCTTGCAAGGTGTTTGACCAGTTAATTCCTTCAAAACCTTCGAAGCCTTTTCTAATGGTTCTCCGGATTTTCCGACACTTATGTTAACGACAACCTTTTCAATTCTTGGTTTAAGCATGGGATTTTCTTCCCATTTCCTTCGAATGTCATCCTCAGACAATTTGAGATGCCTCCGGCAAGGATATTAGGGGACTCTTTTCGCCTAGCGCAAAGACGAAGTTCAATATTGTTTGGTAACGGTTACCCTTTCCATCTTCAATGGTTACTATAGCGTCTCTGCGTCTCTTTCCCTTTGGCTCTTCTATTTCAACAATTTTGCCGTACTTCCCAATGTTTTTTCCGCCGGTTACTATTGCAAAAACATTTTCTTTCATTTTGACGTGTTGGAGAATTTGTCTTTCGGGAAGACTTATTTTAACTGTGTCAAAAGTTTCGTAAACGTCTTCTTGAGGGTTATTTGGATCAGCACCCTTCACCAAAATGTTTGAACCGTCGTGAAGATTCAGTTGTATATGCCCGTTCTTAACAACTTTCTTGTTTTCTATTCTGCAAAGTTTGAAGCTTGCCTCTTCTTTTGTTATCGGGTGAAGAATTAAACCTTTATGAGAGGGTAATATGCGGAAATCCTTTTTTGCATCTGGTAAGGAGATGACGTCCATTAGTCCAGCTGGAAAACTGTCGTCCCATCTGGTTTTTCCATCCACATGCACTTTTCCTTGCGAGGCTATTATTTTTGCCTCTTTCCTTGTTTTGGCGACTCCGAGGATGTCGCGTAAAATTAAGGTGAGAGGCAGACAGGTTTCGAGGGAATGTGGCCCGGGAGTTGGTTTTACAATCCAGACGAACTCTTTCCTGTGGATGGGCCATGATCTTGGAGCTGGTTTACGTTTTAAAACGGTTGAGCCCCCTTTCTTACCCAAGTTTAGATTCCTCCGCAGTTTTTCGCTTTTTTGGTTTCGCTCGCGGCTTCTTTTGTCTTTCTTTCACCTTTTTTTCCTCTGGTTTTTCAACTACCTTTTTAGCTGCCTTCCTCTTTCTTTTCGGTTTCTTTTCTGGAGGCGATAACTCTTTTACAGCTTCTTTTTCCTCAACGGGTTTTTCTTCCACTTTCACTATTTCTAAGGGCTTTTCTAAGGCTGCCTCAACTATTCCTTTGGCCTTCTTTCTCGTTTCCAAAATTTCCTTCCGCCATTTATCGTCAAGACTAAGTTTTGTTATCATAACCTTTGAAGGGTGAATTGGAACAAAAATTGTTGTTCCATCAACTTTTTCCCGGGTTAAGCCTTCAACATAAATCCTATATTTTTTCCTGTCGACACGGGTAACTTTTCCCTCAAAGCCTTTGCGGTCGCCTCGCATTACTCGAACGGTGTCTCCGCTTCTCACTGGAAGGCTTCTAGTTCTGTAAGATTTTCTCAGTTCCGGCGAGAGAGGTGCAGCGAAATGTTTGTGGCGTATGTGGTCTGGTGCTTGGAAAAGCATTTTCCTTTGTTTCGCGGGTTTTGCTGTTTGGGTTGCTGTTTGCGTCATGTTTTCACCTTGCTAGATTATTATGCTGGCGGCGCTTGCTATTCTCGGCCATCTTTCCGCAGCCTCCTTTGCCACTGGTCCACGGATTTCGGAACCCTTCATTTCTCCGTCCGGTGTTATTATTACGGCTGCGTTATCTTCAAATTGAATCCAGACGCCGTCGACTCTGTGAAAGGGCATTTTTTGCCTAACCACCACTGCTTGGAAGATTTTTCTCCGCATGTCCGGTGTTCCATGCCTAACTGAAACGGTGATTCGGTCGCCTACCGCTGCGGATGGCACACGCCTCAACCGTCCCTTATAGCCCATAACTTGGATTAAGCGTAGTTCTCTGGCTCCGGTGTTGTCGGCGCATTTTAAGATGGAGCCAGCTGGCAAACCCTTAGAGATTTTTGGTCTTTGACCAATTATGCCCTTTGCAACTAAGCCCCTTGCCTTCGCCTTTGCAGCCATTCTACTTCTCCTCCTTTTTCTCAACAACAACGAAGGATACTGTTTTGCTTATGGGGCGGCATTCGGCTATTGTGACGCGGTCTCCTTCCTTTGCCTCTATACATGGAGGATTGTGGGAGGGAATTCGGCTGTGGCTCCTCTCGTAACGCATAAACTTTGGAACATAACGAAGATAGTCATGTCTCACTATTACGGTCTTATCCATTTTCGCGCTGACAACCACGCCTTCCAATATGCGTCCTCTTATGGGGAGGTTTCCGTGAAAGGGACAGTTTCTGTCGCTGCAGGCTTTTTTAGGCTTTTTAAAAGTTATGGACATCACCATAACCTCTTGACGCGTTTTTTAAGGCGGTCTTCAGGTCTTCCAACAAGAAGCTTGCCGTCAATTTCTATAATAGTTCCATCAGAGAACTTGAAATGGAAGACAGAGGAGTCCTTTATAATTTTTTTCTTTTTCTCTTCGTGGAGAATCGTGAATGTGTTTCGTGTTTCATCAATTATTTTTCCGTGTATGCCCCTGCAGTCGCGGTTTTTGCTTTTGGCAATTTTTGTCTCTGTTCCGATAAATTCGCAGCGTATTATGTCCGGCGTTACATTCATTTCTCTTTCTTCCCCTCTTTCGTTGGCTTTAAGCCAAGTTTTTGCTCATTTTCTATAGTCAATATTCGTGCGATGGCTTTACGCAGTTCTTTTATTCTTGCAGGGTTTTCCACGCTGCCTCCAGCCTTAACCATGGTCTTTAGCCTAAGAAGCTCTGTTCTAAATTCGTTAAGCTTTTTAGCCCGTTCTTCTGTGGACATTTCCCTTATTTCTTTAACCCTGAGTATTGGCATTTATTCCACTGCTCCTTCGTTTTTGCTGCTTGTTTCCTCGGCTTCCTCTGGAGCTTTTTCCATTTCCTCAGCTGGTATGGGAGCCTCGACTATTTGGATTTTGTCTGGGAACTTTGCATCTGGAGGCATTATCCTAACTTTTACGCCGTATATGCCAGGCTTCAGCTGAACGTGAACTTCCGCCTTTCTCATGTACTTTAACGCTGGATCTCCACATTTTGGCAGGTATCCGCTTCTGAACTTTTCATTTCTCGCCCTTTCAGTGCGCAATTTTCCACTAATAATTATCTCTGCGCCTAGGGCTCCAGCTTCCATAACCTGGTTTAAAGCCCAAAAACCTGCACGTCTAAAATGTAATCCCCTTTGTAAGGCTGAAGCTACGCGGGAAGCAACTATATACGCGTTTAACTCTGGAACTTCAATTTCAGAAACTGAAACTTGGGGGTTTGAAATTTTGAACTGTTCTTCTAAAATCCTTGCAAGTTCGCGTATGGTTTCTCCGCTTCTGCCTATAACCAGTCCGGGGCGCATGGCGTAAATCACTATGTGGGTTCCAAGGGGGGTTTTTGAAATGTTTACTCCGCCGTATCCAGCTTTTTCAAGTTTTTTCTGTAGAAACTCGTCGATTTCCGTCTTTTTTCTTGATTCTGATATGAAGTGTTTGACAACAGCCATTAGGCTTCCTCCGCTGTTTCCGGCTGTTCTTCTAGGGCTAATTCTATATGGCATAGGGTTTCAAATTTCGGTGTGGCTCTTCCTTGAGCTCTTGGCATGTACCGTTTAATTTTCATTCCAGGATAGGCGACTGCATGAATTATTTTAAGCCTTTCAGTGTCTAAGCCCTTGTTTTCAGCGTTAGCTTCCGCGCCTTCAAGGATTTTTAGGATTTGTTTGGCTGCTTTGAGGGGGTATCTGCCTGCGTAAGCTTTTTCGAGTCCGTGGCGGTGTCCCGCCTTCTTTTTGAATCTTGTGAAGGGCACGGCTTTCTTTTTAGCCATAACATCGCGCAAGTATTTTTTAGCTTGGGTAAGCGTCATTCCTTTGATGGACTTGCATACTTCGCGGGCTGATTTATGGGATACCCTAACCTCTCGCCCGCTTGCTTTAACGGTTTTTTCAGGGTCTAACGCTTCTTCTGGTATGGAGTATCCCCATTTTGGCACTTGATAGACTCTCCAACTGTGCAATTGAACAGCTACATGGCGATTTATATGGTTTTCCATCAATTTACGCATTTTTAAGTTTACCTTATAGAGTCTGCCTAACTGCCTACGATGTGTTTATGTTCAACTTTAAAGTTAGATATTCAGAGTTTGTGTGAGCTGTGAAAGCAATGGGAATAAAGGAAAAGCATATTACCATGCTGCATGGCGCCGGCGGAACAGTCATGCACGACCTCGTTAGAAATTACATTGTCAGATATTTCGGCAACGCTGAAGGGGTGGAGGTCCCCCTTGAGGCTTTGGATGATGCGGCAGTGGTTGGCGACGTTGTTTTAAAGAGCGATTCCCACGCTGTTAAGCCCATATTCTTTCCAGGCGGCGATATTGGACGCTTAGCAGTCTCTGGAACCGTTAATGACATTGCAGTTTTGGGAGCTGAACCTTACGCTTTGACATGTGGCTTCATTTTAGAAGAAGGATTAGCCCTAGAGGATTTTGAGATAATTTTAGCCAGCATGCAGCAAACATGTAAAGAAGCCAGCGTGAGCATTGTTACGGGCGACACTAAAGTCGTTGAAAGGGGAAGTCTTGGCGGCTGCGTGATAAATGTTTCAGGGGTTGGCAGAAGAACTACCGCTCTAGAGAAAAACCTTAAGGTTGTAAGGGAGTTTAGACGGGATTTCAATGCGCGCTGGGTTCTCGACTCAAATCTTCGAGCTGGCGACAAAATCATTCTGTCAGGAACCATCGGCGATCACGGTTTAGCCGTTTTATCTGCACAAGAAGGCCTAAGCTTTGGAAGCGAAATAAAGTCTGATGTAAGGCCTTTAAACCGTCTAATTCAACGTTTGCTCAGCGAGGTAGGCGGCATAGTAGCCATGAAAGACCCAACCCGAGGCGGTTTGGCTGACGCCTTAAACGAGTTCAGCGAAAAATCTAAGGTGGGCATACTAGTGCATGAGGATAGAATTCCAATTCGAGAGAGCGTGCAAGCCGCATGCGAAATGTTGGGTTTGGATCCTCTTGAAGTTGGAAACGAGGGGAAAATACTCATAGGGGTTGTGAAGGAAAAAGCTGAGGAAGTTTTAGGGCTTTTAAAGACGACAGAGGATGGAAAAGACGCGGAGATCATAGGCGAAGCCACAGCAAACTTTAGTGGAGTAGCCATGCAAACGGTTGTGGGTGGAAAAAGAATAATTGCTAGGCCTATAGGCGATCCTGTTCCAAGAATATGCTGAACGCTCTTACTTTCGCCATAAGTCTGAAACTTTTCCAGCCTTAACAAGTTTCCATTTGCCGAAAAAGTCTTTCTTGTAAAAATGGTATAGTCCACAACGTGTACACTGCATAATACGTCTACCCTTATCAAAATCAATTTCATACAGCTCTAAAGGTGAACCGCAATCAACGCATTTGCCAGCATATTTCTTGTCTGAAACTGCACTCATTCAAATCGCCCTTACCCTTTGGAACGGATGTTTTACGGTTTAACAGTTTTGGAAGATAAAAGGAAAAATAAGGGTTTATGGTGGAGGGGGCGGAGGCTGTGCTGGTGGCGAAGGAGGCTGGGCGGATTTTATTGAGAAGAAGCCTATGGCGACAAGTATCCAAGCGACAAGCATCAGTATTAGGCCGATGATTATTATGGTTAAAATAGCGCCTACAAGCAGCAATAACCCTGCGGTGTTAAACATATTCTCTCCAGATTTTGCAGAAACAATATTAAAGGATCTCTTAAAGTATAAGGCGCCTAAAACATAGAAAATAAACATGACAACCGCTGCGATAATTACGCCACCAGCAAAAGCCAAGACAGCGCCCATGGATGGACCTGCAAGGATGCCGCCGAAGAATGCCCCAATTAATACAAAGGCAGCTACGATGACTGCTATTATGTAGAAGATGATTCCATAAAGTGCATTTTGGAATATGCTGTTTTCATTGTAGTATTCCGCTAAACCTTTGAGGGCTATAAGCACAAGTATTATGCCTACAATGCCTATTATGGGAACAATGCTGCCGACCGCTACGAGGATTGCTCCTATTCCACCAAGTGTTCTGTTCGATTCTAAACTCATTTTATAAAACCTCACTCAACGGTTTGAAGTTCTATAAATAAAAGCTTTTCCACCCGCTTCAAACCCTATTGGAATTTGTCTTTTATCTTCGCTGTAAATAATTGTAGAGTTCTCTGGCGTAGTTTGCAAGGCTTTCGACACGTTTGTTTAATTCTTCAACTTTCACTTCAAGCTTAACAATTCTTTCCCGAAGTTCCACAAGCTCTTTTCTTAAATCTTCTTCAGACATGAACACCACGTCTCTATGTTATCTCATCTCGGCATATTTATTGCCTTCGCCCATATGCGGCATGTACCTTCCATGCTTACCATGCACGCGCCTACGGGTCTCTGGGGAGTGCATGTTTTCATGTAAAGGGGGCATTCTATAGGCTTAATTTTTCCAATAATAACCAGGTGGCATTGGCAACCAGGCGGCAAATCTCTGCCATGCTCAATTTTTACTCCGAATTTTTCCCGTGCATCATAAGCCGCATATTCCTTCTTTAGCCTAAAAGCCGATGCTGGCAGTTTTCCTAAACCTCGCCATTCCCCATCCACAACTTCAAAGGCTTGATGCATTAGCTCTTGAGCTTTAACGTTGCCTTCCCAACTTACAGCCCGCGTATACTCGTTTTCCAAGCGAGCCTCGCCATTTTTAAGCTGTTTCAAGATCATGTAAACTGCAAACAAGACATCTATAGGCTCAAAGCCGGCTACTACAGTTGGCATGCGGTAGACTTTTGGAAAAATCTCGTATGGCTTCAAACCTATAATGGTGCTTACGTGTCCTGGAGCAATAAAACCGTCTATGCGTAAGTCGCCTATTCCAAGCAGAAGCTCCATGGCAGGTGGAATAAGCCTATGCGAAACGAGAAAACTTAGGTTTCTAGGCGGCTTTCTCAAAACTTCTATGGCTGTTGAAGGCGCCGTTGTTTCGAAACCTATAGCAAAAAAGGCAAATTCCTCATTCGGCTCTTTCTCAGCCATCTTAACGGCGTCCGAGACGCTGTAAACCACTCTGATGTCGGCGCCTTCAGCCTTAGCGTCTAAAAGCGACATTTGCGAGCCTGGAACACGAAGGACATCCCCAAAACACGTGACAACTACGCCTTTCTTGGCTAGCTGAACAGCCTCATCTATTTCTGACGCGGGTGTTACGCAGACCGGGCAGCCTGGCCCCGCTATAACTTCGACGTTTGAGGGTAAAAGGCTTCGGATCCCAAAATGAGCAATCGTCCATTCGTGGGTGCCGCACACATGGCAAATTTTAACCGTGTCACTTTTAGGAGCAGCCTCACGGATTTTTTCTACAACGCGTTTCGCCAAGTCTGGATTTCTAAATTTTAAGCGTCCAACCATTTCAAATCAACAGCGCAACAATCCTATTTCGTTTTCAGAGAGCTTCCGGCATCCAGAATTTCGTTCCAAAGGCGCAGGGTTTCTTCAGCTTCTTCTGCGCTTAAGACTTGTATGGCGTAGCCAGCGTGAACCAGCACGTACTCGCCTACTTTAACGTTTACAAGGGTTATATCCACTTCCCTTAAAACGCCTTCGCCGAAGTCCACTTTAGCTTTGTCACCAGCAGTGCTTACAACTTTCGCGGGAATAGCCAAACACATCTTTTATCATATTAAGCCAGCACACACAGCGATAAATTGGTTATGGTTTAAAACTGGAAAAACCTGCAAAAACAGCTTGCCCAAAGGATAAGCCGCCGTCGCCGGGTGGAACAGTCTCATGGACTAGGAATTTTAAACCGGCAGCTTCAACAACCTTCCGCATAAGCCTAGCAAATATCTCGTTACATGCGACGCCTCCTGAAAAGCCCACTGCCTTAACACCGTTTTCAACGGCTTTTTCTATGGCTATTGTTGCCAAGCCCTTTGTAAGGTAGGCATGCGCGGAAAAAGCCAAATCAGCCATGGCGTATTTCTCACGGTTTTCAAATATTTGCAGAAGCATTTCCGTTGTGTTTAAGGCATTTCCCTCAATAATTGGATCCAGTTTAAGAACATCCTTTCCTTTTAAAGCTGCAGACTCCAGTTTCATGGCGGGCTCGCCCTCATACGTGCGCTCGTGGCATATGCCTAAAACAGCGGCAACTGCATCTAAAACTCTGCCACAACTTGTTGTTTTTATAATTTTTTGGCTTTTTTTTAGCTGTTGGAGAACAAGTTGAACCTCTTTTTCGCCGTGGGGGAAATATTGGCTTTTTTGCAGAAGCCAGTCTTCCACAGCCACCTTTTTATGGAGTATTCCAGCAGCTATCCTCAGTGGATAACGCGTTGCCAAGTCTCCGCCTATTAGAGTCTGCTCTTCAAGATGAGCGACGCGCCTAAATTCTGATGATTCTCTAGAGCTGAAAATAATTTCTCCTCCCCAAGCTTCGCCGTTAACACCGTATCCGTAGCCGTCGCAGCACACGTCCACGATTTCTCTTATGTTATGCTCAGCCATAAGAGCGGCAACGTGAGCGTAATGGTGTTGCACTTGGATGAGACGCCAGCCGTTTATTTCAGCTAATTCTTTTGCAAGCTTTGTCGTTGTGAATTTTGGGTGTAAATCGCATGCGATGGTTTCGATTTTGCTATTTGTCAAGTGGATTAGGTGTTTGGCTGCGTTTTCAAGAAAACTTCGAGTTTCAATGTTTTCAACATCGCCTATGTGCTGGGATATGAAGGCTTTGTCGCCGAGTAAGATGCATGCGGTGTTGTTTAGTTCTCCGCCTAAGGCTAAAACACACCTTTCAGCCTTTTCCCGCAATATTATCGGTGCTGGAGCGTAGCCCCTTGAGCGTCTAATAAAAACTTGTTTTTCACCGTGTAAGCGCATAACTGTGTCGTCGCATCTGTGGGCAATTCGCCGATTATGTAGAAGGAAATAGTCAACAACTTCGCCTAGCGTTTTTAGGGCTTCTTCGTTGTCTTTAACTATGGGCTGGTTCGGCGGATTCGCACTCGTCATTACAAAGGCAGGTTCATCCACGCTGTCAAAAAGCATGTAGTGCAAGCCAGTGTATGGAAGCATAACGCCTACATTGTGCAGTCCAGGAGCAACCAATTCTGAAAGATAATATTCGCGGCTTTTTTGTAACAACACTATGGGACGAGTGTAAGAGGTTAAAAGCTCAGCTTCTTTAGGGCTTACTTCCGCGAAGGATTTAATGGCGTCTAAACTTCGCGCTATGATGGCGAAAGGCTTCTGTCGCCTATGCTTGGCCTTTCTAAGCCTTATTAATGGGTTGTCCTTCGTTGTTGCGGCTGCAACATGGAAGCCTCCGTACCCTTTGATGGCGACAATGAAGCCTTCAGCGATAAGCCTACCAGCCTCCCTTATAGGGTCTTTATGCGGGATGAGTTCGCCTTTCTGAGTTGCCAAATAGGCTTTGGGGCCGCAACTGGGGCAAGCCACTGTTTGGGCGTGGAAACGCCTGTTTAATGGATCAGTGTACTCGCTTTGGCAGAAGCTGCACATGGGAAAATCGCGCATTGAAGTGTTTTCGCGGTCATATGGAAGCTTATCGATAATGGTGTAGCGGGGGCCACAGTCTGTGCACGTGATGAAGAAGTAGTCATGTCTGGGATTATTTTTGTCTCGGAGCTCTTTTAGGCATTCGCTACATATGGCCACGTCAGGCGGAATAACAGAACCTGAAAGCGTTTTTTCCTCGGAACTCTTATGAATTTTGAAGTCTGCGTATTCGTTTTCTCCTATAAGCTCGGTTGTGATGACTTCATGGATTTGCGCTAGAAGCGGTTTCTTCGCGTTTAAATCTTTCAAAAAATTGTGAATGGCTTCTTTTTCGCCTTCTAGGAGGATTTCTACGCCTGCATCGCCCATGTTTCTAACATAACCATTTAAACCGTTGTTCACGGCTATTCGGTAGATGAAGGGGCGGAACCCTACGCCTTGGATAACACCTGTAACTCTGACCTTTACCCGCAAACTTGCCATCTCTCTAATTTGATTATGCCGCCAGTTACGGTTTAAAGCTCACCCTTCAGATTCCTTCCACAAGTAATTAAAGTAATCCTTAGCCAGCCCAGCTAAACCCGGATGGTCCGACCAGATGGCAGTTATTTCGCCTCTTTCATCACTGAAAAGTAGTAGTACCTCGCTGCTGTCGGATATGGCTCCTCCTCCAAACATCTTGTCTCGGCATCTCACTTCCCCTACTTTTGAAAGCGCCCTGTACACATTTTCATTCAGCCCTCTCAACGTCATAAAATGAACTTGCAATTCGCCGGCAGCAAAAGAGGACAGCAACTGATGAAAATCCATTAGAAACTCCTCTCGAACGAAAGGCAAGGCGATTAGCATTTCATGTTTACATTTTTTAGCCATTTCCTTAAACTTTGAAATAATGTTTGATGAACCTCTTAAAATCCAAATGTCATATTTTTCCCTTGTTTTAAGTTTCTCATAAAGGGGGATCAGCTCATCCATAAGCGTTTTCTCAGCTTGCACCCACTCATCTTCGAAAACATTTTTCGCTGTTTTTAAGGCGGTTTCAGGCGATTTTGGAAAGTATTTACTTGGCCTTTTCCTTGTAACCTCTATCCAGCCCTTTTTCTCTAGACTGTTGAGGGTTTGGTAAACTTTTGAGTAGGGGATTTGGGCTCCATAGCTTATCTGCTTGGCTGTTAAGGCGCCTTTCTCTAATAGGATGATATAGGCGTTCGCCTCGTATTCTGTTAACCCAACTTTTCTAAGAAGTGCCTTTGCTTTTGTGCTCATAAAAAATAATAACCCTTTTCACCCTATTAAAATTATGGAAATTTTAATATAGCTTCATGTTAACAGCAAAATAGCAGATCACAGCATTAAGCCTCCTTTAATATAGGCGAAAGCAAATGTCAGAACTAAATGAAGAGGTAAAGTTTGAAACATATTCCACAAGCCTATGCCCAGAATGCCTCAGAAAAATTCCCATGAGAATTTACGAGGAAAAAGGCGTAATCTACCTTGAAAAGACATGTCCAGAACATGGAAAGTTTGAGGATGTCTACTGGGGAGACGCTGAACTTTTCAAGTGGTTTTACAGCGACTGGTACAACGCAAAATACGTGGGCAACGGCTTAGAAAACCCCCACACAAAAATGGTTAAGGGTTGCCCCTTCGACTGTGGATTATGCACACAGCACAAGTCGCACACCATTTTAGGCATAATAGACGTTACAAACCGATGCAACATGGCTTGTCCCATCTGCTTCGCCCATGCCGGAGTGGTTAACTATGTTTACGAACCCACATATGAGCAGATTGTGGACATGATTAGGCTTTTTAGGAATAATAAGCCTTGGGCCTGCAATGCGCTTCAGTTCAGCGGTGGAGAACCCACCATAAGAAACGACCTGCCAGCGCTCATTGCAGAGGCGAAAAAGGCGGGGATAACCCACATAGAAGTTAACACCAACGGCTTGCGCCTCGCCGAAGATTTGGACTATTTTAAAAGGCTATTGGACGCTGGAGTAAGCACCCTTTACCTTCAATTTGACGGCTTAAGAGAAGAAATCTACAAGAAAACCAGGGCACGAGCAGACCTTGTTCCAGTTAAACAGAAAGTTTTGGAAAACGCCAGAAAACTAGGCTTAGACTCAATAGTTTTGGTAGTCACCTTGGCTAGAGGAGTGAACGATAAAGACCTTGGAGAAATAGTCCGCTACGCTGTGGAAAACCACGACGTGGTAAGATGCATTAACATTCAACCAATTTCCATGGCAGGAAGAGCACGAAAAGAGGAAATGCGGAAAATGCGCATAACAGTACCAGACACCATTAAACTGATTGAAGAACAAACTAATGGAAACATCACAAGAAAAGACTGGAGGCCTGTTGACTGGCCTGTACCCATTTCAAAGGGCATGGAAATCTTGAAGAATAGGCCTTATCCAGAGTTCACGATGCATCCCATGTGTGGAGCTGCGACATTCATTGTGATAGAAAAAGACGGCTCATACAAGCCTATAACGCAGTATGTAGACGTTGACAGGTTCGCGGAAATCTTCTGGGACATCTACTATTCTGGTGTGAAAGGCAAGAGAACAGTGGCTAAGGTAAAGATGCTTGAGTTTCTGCCCATGGTTAAGTCTCCCTTTGTTAGAGAACTGCTCAAAGACGTGATAACCAAGGGAAGCTACGAAGCCCTAGGAAAGCTTATGCGCAGAGTCGTCATGATTGGAATAATGCACTTTATGGATGTTTGGAACTTCGACCTAGACCGCGCCCAAAGATGCGTCATCCACTACGCAACTCCAGACGGCAAAGTGAGGTCTTTCTGCACCTACAACAGCATCCACAGAAGCAACGTTGAAAAACAGTTCGCCATACCAATCCAGGAATGGACTAAAAAAGCTGGTAAGAAGATAAACGAACCAGCATAAAAGCACGCAAAAATGAAAGAAAACGATGTTTTACCGTTTCTTTTAACTCTTCTTTCCTAAGCACTCTTCTAGGACTTTACCTGCAGCATTCAGAGACAGCTTTTCATTTCGCATTTTAATTTCAGATACTTATTGCGAATTCATTAAAGATAAAGGTGTCCGAAGCTAACTTTCTTCTAGTGAGGAAAGATTTTGTCGAAGAAAGCGAGAACAGAAATGAACGAACAAGACTTTGCAACTCTTGATTCCAGTTGCCCACATTATTTAGGATATTTGGGGAAACGTGCAAAAGGTGAAGGAATTCCAGAAGAGTGCTTGGCATGTGAAAAAGCCGTGGAATGCATGCTCTCTGAGCCTAAAAGCATTCCGCCTAAACCTAAAGCGGAAAAAGGGCTTGTGCCAAAAAAAGAAGTTTTAAAAGAAAGCGTTAAACAAGTTGTTGAGGAGGCTGTGGAAGAGGAAACTGAAAAGGCGGTAGAGGAAAAACCGAAACACGAGACTAAAATTCAGCCAGCGGTTACAGTGCAGCCTTTGGAAAACCAGTTCATAGTGGAAAACCTTGGCATGCTATATGCAACGTGGACTAGCACAGTTCGCATTCCAAAAGAAAACCTTTTCAAAATGGGCAAGAAAGTGAAAGAAGTTGAAGTTGAAACCGTCAACGGCAAAAAGGCACGTTGCAAAGTCGCAACCATGGAAAGTTCAAAAGGAAACATAATTGAAGTTCCAGACAAGGTGCAGCATACTCTTGGAATTGCGAGGGGAGACCTCGTAAAAGTTAAACCTTGCAAATAGAAAGTCGCAAAAATATAGAGGATAGGGATGCTATCGGCTTTTTCTTAACAATATCGCATACAAGAATTATCGGCGTAGTTGCTTAACCTGTCTTTTCAGGGTTTCTTCAACTTTTTTAATGGCTTCCTGCAGTTTTTCTATACGTGTTCCTCCACCCTGAGCAAAGTTTGGTCTTCCACCACCACCGCCGCCAATAATTGCTGAAGTCTCTTTCACTATTTCAGCCGCGTTAACTCCCTTCTCAACAGCCTTTTTTCCAGCCATAACCATTATTCGAGCGTTTTTCTCATCAGCTCCATAAAAGATAGCAATGGTTGCATCATCCTTTTTTACAATTTCGTTTGCAGTTTGAACCATGCGGTCAACATCGATGTTCTCTTTGAAGTCGCGAAAAACAAGTTTTAAACCATCCACTTCTTTCACTTCTTCAGCCGCTTTCACTGCTAAACCAGCGCCTTCCCGCTCCGCAAGCTCTTTTATGAGTTTCCTCTTTTCCACATTTGCCTCTCTCAGCTCTTTTACAAGTTTCTCCGCGGTTTTATCCAGCTTTTCCAGCGGGGCGTTCAAAATTTCTGAAACCCGCCAGAGCAGCTCTTCGTTTTTCTGCACAGCTCTTAACGCGTGAATGCCTATGGCATATACAAGCCTCTCCACGCCATCTTGAATCCTTTCTGAGTGAATTATTTTGATGAAGCCGATTTCACCAGTATTCTTAAGGTGAGTGCCAGCGCAAGCCTCAACTTCCCAATCTCCAATTTTCACAACGCGAATCTCTTTGCCTGGAACCGCTCCGCCCTGATAAAGCCTAAAACCATAGCGGCTTTCAGCCTCAGCTCTGGGCATCCACGAAATTTCCACTGGGATATTCCTTAAAACTGCTTCATTAGCCAAAATTTCTATTTTCTGCAACTCTTCCCGCGTAAGCCTACGATAGTGGGAAATGTCAAGCCTTGAACTTTCAACGCCTTTTTGAGTGCCAAACTGCCAAACATGCTGTCCAAGAACACGCCGAGCGGCGCTGTTAATTATGTGGGTTGCGGTGTGGCTTTTCATTAGGCTGTACCGCTTGTCCCAGTCTATGACCCCTCTAACAGCGGCGTTTTCCTTTGGAACCGCTCCGCCCTTAATTTTGTGAACTATTACTTTGCCAACTTTTTGTACGTCAACAACTTCAACTTTTTCTCCGTTAAACGTGAGGTAGCCGCTGTCTGCTGGTTGTCCCCCACCCTCAGGATAAAAACAAGTCTTGTCGAGGACAACGTACTCGTTTCCAATAACTTTGAGAACTTTTGCTTCAAACTCTTTCATGTATTGGTCGCGGTAGTACAACAGCTCTGTTTCTGGAAGGCTTGCCACTTCGGTTTCAAGCCGCTCTTCAGCTTTAACCTCTTCTGTCTGCTTAAACGTCTGCATGTGCCTTTCAGCGATTAAAGCGTAAAAGTTTTCAGGCGCTTCAGCCGTTAAACCCTCAGTCTCCGCGATTTCTTTGACAATTTCTGGCGGAACGCCATGAGAATCATAAAGCTCAGTAAAAGTTTCAACTGGAACTTTTTTAACACCCTTGGCTTTTAGTTCGCTGGCTATTCGCTTCACTAGGCTTTCTCCCCTTGCTATGGTCTCCTTGAATTTTTCCTCCTCGACGGAAAGCATCTCCATTATCTCGTTTCGCATCTCTTTAAGCTGTGGATAATCCTTAGACCAGTAGTTAATCTGCATGTCCACTATGTCGTAAAGTCTATCTGGAATACCTAACATTCTCAATAGGCGATAGATTCTGCGGAAGAGAAGCCTCGCCAAATATCCTTCCTGAATGTTTGAAGGAACAACCCCCTCTGAAAGTATGAAAGTTAAGCATTTAGTGTGGTCTGCAACTGCAAAAGCATTCTCGATAGGAAGCAAAACCTCGTCGAGCTTATCGACATCCATGCCAACTATTTCCGCGATTTTCTTTCTAGCTTCAAGCCTACCAGCCGTTTTATCTAGGCTTATTAATCCTGAAACCTTCGCCACCTTAACCAGCAAATCTTTATCAACACGACTTATTCCAGCCATTTTAAAAAGCTCTTCAAGCAAATCGCCGTAAATGGCGTGGAAAGCACTTGGAGAGCCTTGAGAAAGCCAAGTGTAGCGTTCTATGCCATAACCAGTGTCTACAGTTCGTATTGGCAATCTAACGAACTCGTTGCCGACAACCTTGTATTGCATGAAAACTAGGGTGGCAACCTCTAATCCGCGTATTATGCATTCTAGGCATGGGCCAGCGTTTCCCCCGCCAGACCAAACCTCCTCCTTGTAGGTTACTTCTTCAGGCTTTATGCCCAATTCTTTGACAAACTCGTCGTGATATCTTACGGTTTGATCTTTCCAGTAAACCTCCTTATCAGGGTAATTAAAAGCATGATGCCCTCCCATCTCAAAAATTGTTATGTATTTGCCGAATGTTGGCCCAGTGTTGGTTATATCCACTAGGCGTATACAAGGCTGAGATATAACTAGGGGGTTTGCAGGCGGCGGCGCAATCCCTTCAGTCACGTAAGGTTGGAAGTCAATTATGCTTGCATGGGTTAAGTAAATGTCGTCTCTCCATCTTGCCACAACAGGGTAAGGCCTTATGCGGGTGTGCCCACGCTTTTCGAAAAAGGAAAGGAAAGCCTCACGCATTTCTCTTACGCTGTAGCTTCGTCTTGTAGGCGGATTCTCTATGAAAGTGTATGAGGCGCAGCCTTCAGGTCTTGCTTCTCCGCAAGTTTCCTGTTCGGGGTTTAACGTCCAAAAATATGCGCCGCACCGTGGGCAACATTTTCTAATGTAGCCAAACTCCTTAAAGAAGGGAAGAGCATATTCCTCTGCTGGAAATTTCTCCAATTCTTCCAACACTCCAGTCTAGCTATTTCAGCGTAAGTTTCAGAGGATAAACCACGCGCGTGCATTTAAAACATTTCGTTACCCAAGTTTGAAGCCTATCAGGAAACCAACGATGAAGCTTCCAGCAAAGGGAATAAGCGCCACCGCATGAATAAGCCACGCGGATGCCGTTCCAGCCACTCCCAACAAGTTGCCTATCGCGGTAAAAAGCGCGTTATAGTTTATGCTTATTATTCCCGCCGTACCCAGATAGATAAGCGCAACTACGAATATGCCGATTAAAATTAGCAGGAGTTCGCTTATCTTTTTAAGGGCGTACCCTACTATGAAACCGCCTATGCCGCCTATACCCAACTGATAGATTATAGGAGATAAAACCTCGCTCATCGAAACCTCTCTCCAAACCATCTTCCAAGCTTGCATTGATTTAAATGCCGCTGATTTATAAAACTTCTCATAGCATGTAAATTTAAAGAGGAGGTGAAAAGCTGGACATCCTTGAAATATACATATTAAACCTCGCGTTGACACTAGGCATGTTTGCTGTTTTAATTTTCCGAGCTTGGATTGAAATGAAAAACTTCAAACTGATGTGCCAAGAAATGGAATGGAGACAGACTTACCAAGCTGTTGGGCGCATTCTTAAGGCTGAAAAGGAGCTTTTTTCAAAAGTAGAAGGCGGCGACGAACTTTATAGGCTGCTATGCGAAATATTCAAGGTTCGAGAAAGCTAAGGCTATGGGTAATGCCAACCATCAATAAACCCTTCAGCTATTGAGCCGCGTTTTTCCATTCCATAACGCTCAAGAGGCTTTGTAAGGTGCCTCTGAGACCTCGGCGAAGTAACATACAGCCCTTTAGATAGCTCACGTTTCACTTTAACCCCGACTTTACTTAAACTGGAAAACCGTAAACCACACTTTTCACATTTAAAACCCTTAGCCTTTCCCATAGACTTTAACCGTTTACCACACTTTGGGCAAATGGGATTGTGGTAAACCATTTTAGGCACAAGCCTAAGCACCCGCAACTTTTCAAGGTTTATAGTTAAAGGACAATTACGCGAAGGAGCGCGGACTCCCCCGTAAACTTCCACATAGTCTCCCTCAACCAGTTTAACCGCCGCCTTTCTTAGGATGCCAGTAGGCTCATATGCAGCACAATCAACGCATGCGCCATTATCTTTAATGGGAAAGATTACATGCCGCCTCGGAACTATTTTCGGATTTGCCGCCACTATTCCTCTAGCAATCACCGGATGGTACGGTTTTATTTGGATAAGTTGTTTAACGCGTTTTAGGTGTGCATCTGTCCCATGGTTTGTTCGAAATATAACCCATCTCTCTACTGGTTCAAGCGGCTTAACCATTTCAAAAGCTTCCTTCACTATTTCAGGAGTTTCGCCCCTAATGGCAAAGAGGATTGGGTCTGGACCCCGCGGTGTAATCAATATTCTACCAGCCTCAGGATCAATGTTATTGAAAGTGTACGGAGCCGTCGCCTTATTCATCTCCACAATGGACGCCGCGTCTACTTTCCTTTTTTGCCCATAGTTTTCAGGCGTGCGGTAAGCAATTATTTCGAAAGTGTGATCTCCTTGGAGGGTTTCGCCTATGGCTGCTAAACCGCCTATTATTCCGCGCGCCTTTTTAAAGCCAACAGCTTCGCCCCTAAACTTTTTTAGAAGTTTTAAGGCATTCTTCAAGTTTACAATCCCAGTGATGGCGTTTCTTGCAAAATTTTTAATTTCCCGTGGAATTTTTGTCCCTGTGAAGAAGACCACGCCTGGATCTGTGCCTTTATAGTCTAAATCCGAGTTTTCTTCAACTACTTCCATAACTGTTTCTTTAATTTCTTCCACAGTGTTTTCATCGCATTTTATTCTGAGGCATAGGGCGCCGTTTCCTCTTGTTTTCCATGGAACGTTTGGATTTAGCCTAATCAGATTGGGATAGTCTATGAATTGGGCGCCGAGTCTGTGCAGTTCTTCCACTAAGAGCGCTGTAACATATGTTGTGCATCCCTTTCTCGGCGAATCTGTATCGTCTATTCCAATGTGCAATATTTTAATGGCCATTTATGGCAGCCTATCATTATTAACGTTTAAAGATTAAAATAGGTAGTTGGAGGTTTGGGGCGAAATAGAAATGAGGGAAAGGTTGTGGTTACTTTGGCTGTTCTTCAATTATTATCATTGTTAATGTTGATCTAACCTTGTCAAGCCTTCTTATGCGCCATGTTACTATTTCCTTAAGTTTATCCATCGTGTCTGCGCTTACTTTTGCAATTATGTCGTAGACGCCGTAAACGGAGAAAGCTTCTTCAACGCCGTCGATTTTTTTAAGGTCTTTTAAAACGTCTGCCTCGGAACCTATTTCAGTGTTTATTAACACAAAGGCTTTTGGCATTCAAATCTCCTCATATTATTGTCTGTATTATGCATTAAAATATTTTGTTGTTAACCGAGGAAAATATGTAGGGGTAAAAGAGCTAAAAAGTTATACATGTACCTATAATAGTCGCGCAAGCATATCGTCTGGTTTCAGCTACATTTGACTGAAAATCTTCTTATCCTTTGTCAGACAATAATAGCTATCAGGTTTAAACATGTCAACAGAAAGCCGTGAAATAGATACCATTACAAGCCGTGAGATGCGCGCTTTAGAATTAAACGCCGAATATTTTGGAGTGTCTCTGCTTCAACTCATGGAGAATGCAGGGCACAGCGTAGCCTTAGAAATAGCTTCAAGGTTTAAGCAAGATAAATCCGTTGCAATTTTCTGCGGTTTAGGCGGCAACGGCGGCGACGGTTTTGTAGCTGCACGTCACCTTTCAGCCATGGGATTCAAGGTTACAGTAGTTCTTGCAGGAAAGGCTAAAGATATTTCCCATAAAGCAGCCCTAGAAAACTGGAACGCCTTGCAGTCTTTAAAGGAAACTATTCCAATATACGAAGTTCACGACAGCACGCTAATACCAGAAGTCAAAGCGGAAATAATTGTTGACGCTCTTCTTGGAACAGGAACAAAGGGCAAGCTGAAACCGCCTATTCTCCAACTTGTTGAAAAAATTAACTCGCTGGACGCCTTCAGAGTTGCTGTTGACGTGCCAACAGGCATAGACTCGGACACTGGAGAAGTTCTCGGAACAGTTGTTAAAGCCCACCTAACGATAACATTTCACAAGTCAAAGAAAGGTCTTGAAAATGCTAAGGATTACGTCGGCGAACTAGCCGTGAAAAGTATAGGCTTGCCAAAAGAGTTTGAAAATTATGCTGGTCCAGGAGACGCTCAACTAGTTTTAAAACCACGCCTACAGGAATCCCACAAGGGAGATTTTGGAAGACTATTAGTTATCGGAGGAAGCGAAACATTTTCCGGTGCTCCGGCTTTGGTGGCATTAGCTGCTCTGCGAACTGGCGTTGACTTGGCT
>Ga0209102_1000336_pt1 | contig 32060 bp, 38 predicted proteins | sample ConPoolayeHmetaG_FD_185483 | JGI IMG/M metagenome (GOLD analysis project Ga0209102, IMG submission 185483) | Hot spring microbial mat communities from California, USA to study Microbial Dark Matter (Phase II) - Cone Pool mat layer H metaG... ...
GGCCAGGGCATCCATGTTGGGAGAATATGCCAATTCCAGGCAGGTCTTCCCGCCATACTTGGGCAATGGCCAGCCTGCTGCTCCGTCAATTATTAAAACGCAATACTTCATTCAAAAATCCAACTACCCCGATGTCACTCTGAGTGAAGCTAATGGTCTCCGAGATTTTTGGTCGTCCCGATGTATCGGGCTCCTCAGAATGACAACAGGGTGAACGGTTACTATTTCATCCTTGTCCTCTATAGTTAAACATCATATAATAACACAGATGACGGGGCGTAGCGCAGTGGCTAGCGCGCAGCGTTCGGGACGCTGAGGTCGGAGGTTCAAATCCTCTCGCCCCGATATTCAAATATCTGTTAGTCCCTGTTAGTCCTTGTCTTTTCAGCCTCATGTAGTCCCTCTGATACTGGTTGCGACTGGCTTTATCCTTCCTTGGCATTTTTACCTCCTTCTAAAATCCCTTAAGCTTAGCTTCAAAAGACCAGCTATGAGCGACTATTAGCCTACTGTGGGAGAACTATTAGTTTACTGTAGACCAGCTATAAGCGACTATTTGATTACCGCTGGTTTCGCATGGTCTACTATTACTTTGCTGTCACCTCTTCCCGTTCACTTGGAATCAGTGTATCATATAGATGGTGACTTGTCAATAGCCCTCACGACTAAGGCTATATCACTTGACAATTACTAGATTATGTGTTAGGATAGTCTACATGTACGGAGAAAATTTGGAAATCACAACAGAAGTAGTCATGAAAGCTCTCGATTGCAGCAGGCAATATGTCTCCGAGCTAGTCAAAAGGAAAAGGTTGATACCGTCTGGTAAGAGAGGCAAGTCGTACGTATTTCGTTTCTCGGAATTAGCCAAAGTTCTTGATACAGAGAGGTATCTAGATTTGGTTATCACTATTGATGACCTTCTCACAACAAACATGCCAGACATATTTGAGAAAAGAAAACCAGGATGGAAGGTTCTGAGAAAAGACCAGGCTGGAAAATGAGTCCCCGTCTCTGATGATGAGAGAAACATAATGAGTATAGGTAAAACAGAATTCATAGATAAACAGCTTACCTGCCTGGATTGTGGAAGAGAATTCACCTTCACAACAGGGGAGCAGAGATACTTCTGGGCTAAGGGGCTATCAGAGCCTAAGCGGTGTAAGCCTTGCAGGATGCTCAGGAAGAGGAGCTTAGTTAGCATAGAGGAGGAACATAATGGAAGCGATTCAACAAATTAACACACAAAATCAACCTATCACTAGACGGGAAGATGCAAGGGAATTAGCACCACAGGAAAGGCTATCACCGATTGACCTAGCCATTTATGATAAGGTGATTAATAAGGCTAAACAACTCCCTGAACAGGATTATTGGGTAATAGACTCTATTAAAGAGGCTGCTGCAATTGGTAGCACCAAACTTCTGACTTGGGTACAGAGGCTTAATGAGAAGTTCCCAGATAGTCCCATCCTCATTCCCTCAGATTATGCAACGAACCTTACCGAAGTTGAACTTCCTGACTGGCTAGTCCCTGGTCTAGTATTAAGGAATGGATTGACACTTTTTTATGGGGAAGCTGGCTCATATAAGACGACGCTGACAATATACTTGGGTTATGCCATGATGACAGGCACTGAGTTTTTCGGTATTCCCATAGGTGGTAATTACAAAATCCTGTATGTGGAACAAGACCAGAGCCTTAGTATCCTCAAAGACCAGGTTCAAAAGATAGGTTATCCTGAGCATATGTTTGTTTGCTGTAAATTACCAGTGTTGTGGGATGGGAGGAAGTTCAATCGAGAATTCTACAGTAGTTTACAAGCCTTGCAACCAGATGTTGTATTTATTGATGCCTATACGAGCCTAGGTATTGAAGATATTACAAGACCACAATCAGCCCTTTGCATGGATGCTTTGAGAAGGATAGCCAATGATTGCAGGATAAGTATAATCATTACGCACCATGAGAATAAGTTGGGAACACAGATGGGTTCAGCTTTGCATGTAGCCAAGGTTGACTCGGAAGTGCAAACAACCGTAACCAGTAGGGAAGGGAACAGGGAGAAGATTATGCTATCCCAGGGTAAGGTTAGGGGAGAACACATTGAGCCTATTTTCATTGAAGCTGACAAAGCTACGCTTCATCTGGAAAGGAGACTTAATACGAATTTGACACAAATGATTCGGGAAATGCAATTGTCTGGACAAGACCGTGATACTATCCTTAGTCATTTTCATGGGACTCAGAAGGAGAGTTCAAGAAGAATACTATATAGGCTATCACAAGAACGGAGTGGGACAAATTAGTACTTGTCCTTCCTATATGTTATGTATATATGTGGGACAACCCAATGTCCCTAGCTAGATTTCTAGTTGTCCGTTAGGACATGGGATAGGGACAGGACAAAAAATGGGACAAGAAAGGTTGCTAATGTAATAGGTGGGGGGTAGGGAAGGGATGGGTTTATGTAAGCGATGCCCTGACGAAAGGAGTGCAACATGGTGAATTTCAAGAAGGTTATTCGAAATTTAGAGGGTGGATATATTGCTGTCGTGGATAAGAAGAGTCCCAGGTCAGAAAAACAACAGGTTGCTAAATTCAGTCTGGACACTGTAACCATACTTGAGCGGGGGAGCCCCATGGGCGAGTCTGTTCCTTTTGTTAAGGTGAACGACTGGGATGAAGAATCCCCTAGTGACTATCCAGGACTGCATAAACTACAAGTCTTTGTTCTTGTTCTGAATGGTGAAATTAGAGGTTATATGCCTGTGAGGTGGCACTGGAATATTACTCAGAAAGGTCGCCTACTTGATGTAGAGGGAAAACCTATTGAATCAAAGGGTAAGCTGCAATTCCACGATGTAGCAGAACTAGCAAAAAATCCCATTATACACGAGGCACCTAAGAGGCTAGAAGGTTGGGGTATCGAGGCTGTTGTCATACTTCCCCAATGGCAACGCCAAGGATTAGGTAAACTTCTCTTGAGAACGGGACTGGATTATCTTGGCACGAATGAGAGAGAAGTAGCCTATGACCCACCATTTAGTGATGCAGGGAAAGCCTTGCTAAGAAGCCTCGGTCTCAATCCTGAAGAGGTTCGGCTTAGTCCTGGTATCTAATACTCTACCGCAGGGCAGAGTACAATAATGCTAGAGAGACAATCAAGGCTTGCATGAGGCACTTCAGGTTGCATAGACGGCATAGGAAGACGTTATGGGCTATCTATACTAGGACTCACTTTGACCACCTCAAAGGTAGGCAATAGTGGCTCTTGACCCTCTCACGTGAGTCGGTTATGCTGATAAGAGGAAATTAGAATGAAAAAGATAGTAATTAGCATTGCTGTAGTTGTAGCGGTCGTCCTGATTATTGGCTTTGCCCCACTCATGGATGTGCCTTACCAGGAGATTGAGACTTACTATGTGGATGAGCCTTACGAAGCAATGGAGACCTACATTGACACAATGCCACTAAGCTACAAGATAGTGAAATCTTATACAGACCTAGAATCATATGAAGTATGGAGAATGGTAGCGGGAAAAGTGAAGATATTCTTTCCAATAGGCTGCGTTGTTGTGAAGAATACAGATAGTGGCATAGGAACAGTCAATATTCAATTTACCTTTTATCAGTTGACAGAATCTATGGCTCAATTTCTAGTGGAAGCCCTTGGTGAATCTAAGGATGAGGTTGTTAAGACTGGAGGCAGCAAGAAATACGATAGTGGAAATCTTACGCTTGAACCAGGTGAGACGGGGACGATTAGATATAGCTTTGAAAATGCTATTGAGGATAAACTTGTTTTTGATTATTACCTATGGGACTGGGAATACACAGTTACCCAAGCCACAAAACCAGTAGAGATGGAGAGAACCATAACTAAATACAGGCAAGTTGAACAGGAAAGGACTGTAACTCGCTATAAGAAAGGCTCTATCTTCCAGTATTTGCTGTTCAGATTCTAGCCATCTCAAGGTACGTTGGAAAATGGCTAATGTACTAATGGTAATCGAGCCGTATTGGTATCGGGATACCTGGGTGTTTGACGATGCCTCCAAGGGATTAGACAAAGAACCCTTCGTGCAAGGTATTCCAGAGATGATTGATGTCCTGGTTAAAGACATACCCAATGCTCGTAGTGGATTTGTGTTGCTCTTCTCATCACAGCCCTTTGCTGGCTATCAGGTAGAGCTTACACGGGTGAGAGAAGAGAATGGTGGGTACTGGTATGCTGTAAAGAATTACCCCGTAGAAGGTTGGTTGTGTCCTGCCTTGTTCAGATACTTTGAGAGTGCACCAGAATCACTCTACATTAAGGCTGAGCCAGGTCGTGGTAGATATACACCAACTGAGGTAGCAGCTCTCAAAGAGAGGATAGAGAAACTAGAGCAGTTGGTAGGTAAGTTGACTTTGGAGAATGAAGCTCTGAGAGAGGGGAGAAACAAATAAATGAAGGGAGGGTGCACATGAAACACTTGAAGGGTTACACGGTAGATTATGGGGCAATGTCTCGGCGAGAAGAGGTGATGTTTGGTTTACTCATTGCCCTAGCAGTCATCTTTGCATTATCCATTTACCTTTTTGCAGATACAGCATTTGAAATTGTCATACCTATTGTAGGGATTTCTCTCTTCGTTGTGATGGTGCTTCAGCACCGTGACAATGTGAAAGAAGATAGAGCCAGGGGTATCTGTAAGGGGAGAAATAGAGTGGGGTCAATATATCTGTCAGGTGCGTTGCTATGCTTTGTGGGTGTTTATCTTATTAGAACAAGCTGGGGAGCTATTTCGGTTACAGCCCCGCTTGGTTGGACGTGGATTCTACTTGCCATATTCTTGATATATCGTGGTGGGATATGTATTCGTGCTGGGGTTGAATATAGTAGGACAATTGATAGGCTGGAGGGATACGAGGCACAGCTGAAACACTTAGGTTACGAACTAGATGAACTCCGCAGATTGACTGGGAGGACTTCTGAAGAAGGTAGCGAGACTCCTGACTAAGAGGAGGTAAAAATGAGAATAGCAGCAGGTATCCTGATGATAGTTACTGCGGTGATAGGCTTTGCATTCATCACAGCGATAATAGGATATCCAGGGTCTCCGCCTCTCCAATCGGACATTCCTTATCCCAATCTTTTGAGATTTTTGTCCGTCTTTTGGGCTTTGTTTGTTGGTTATGGGGGGATTCTCACCCTACAAAGAAGGGCTTGGAAGCTATGTCTAGTTTCAAGCATCCTCCAGGTGTGGGTTATCCCGCCAGCATTTGTAGGGATTCTACCCCTGGCGTTTATTTGTGTCAGGAGAAGAGAATGGCAAAGTTAATTCCAGATTCTGATGCTAACTGGATTTTTTCTACGAGCCAACATCTTCGTGGCTAAGCGTAGGTAGCAGCAGTGCTCCTAGGGCACACCCTCCTTGCCTTGTGAACAATTTAGCTTTGCCTTTCTAGTGGACTCCTATAGTGCTTGAGGCTATCCTCGAACTGGACTGACCGAGTGTATCTGTCCACCATCTGCAAATCCTTCCACCTTCCTAGCCTTTTGATGTCCAGGCTATCAACACCCGATTTGAGGAGAATGGAAGCGAAAGAGCGCCTGAAACTATGGGGATTGCAGGTGATACCAGTAGCTTGATGTAGCCTCTTCAACATGACTTGGATTCCAGACCTATCAATGCCCCAGATGTTACCGCCATCTGGATTGTATTGGGATAGCCACTCTTTCAGCAGCCTCTCTGATGTTTGACCGAATGGAGCTTTACCCTCTTTCCCGCCTTTACCCCAGACTCGTATAGTCCTTTCAGACCAGTCAATATCCTCTGGCTTTATGGGGCTTAGCTCAAAGAGCCTTAATCCCGATTCCATGAATGTGGCAATAATAGCCTTATTTCGTAGTGCCAACTCTGGTGAATAATGACTGTCAAGATACGCAAATAGCTCTTCTACATGCTCAGATGAAGGTGCTTTCAGAAGCGGAACTGGTACTCTGGGAATATCAATATCAGACCAGGGATTACGCATAACCCTTTTCTTTTCCAGCCATTTACCGAAAGCACGGAATGTCTCAAATAGCCTCTTCCTAGCACCTGGCGAATGTTTGCCTAGCCATTCACTTAGCTGTATTGAATTGGGGACAGTATCAAAGTCCTGTAGCAGTCTCCTGAAGTGTGCCTCAATGGTGACTTGACTAAAATGTGTTAGTCCCTTAGTATTTATTCGGTCAGCTAAGTACCAGCTTGAAAGTTTGGCTAGGTTTTTGTTAGTCCCGATAGCTTTAACTTCAAGCGTTCGGGACGCTGAGGTCGGAGGTTCAAATCCTCTCGCCCCGATTGGACTAATAACAGGGAATGAAAGCAGGGGGAAATATGATAAAAGCTGCGATCGTTGGAGCCACTGGTATAGTAGGGCAACAATTCATTGTTGCTTTGAAAAATCATCCTTGGATTGAAATTGCTATCCTGGCTGCCTCTGAGAAGTCAGCGGGGCGCACTTATAAAGAGGCTATAACCGACCCACAATCCCGAGCTTTGCGCTGGTTCTGTCAGGAGCCTCCAGTGGAGGAGGTTATGTCCATGCCGGTTCAGAATGCCTTGGAAATGGACATCTCTGGCGTGGATGTCATCTTTTCTGCCGTAGAGTCAGACCAGGCGAAGATTCTAGAACCAAAGTTTGCTGCTCAGAAAGCGGTTATCAGCACGGCCTCAGCCTTCCGCTACGACGAGGATGTGCCTATCCTGATTCCTGGCATCAACTCTGAGCATGCCAAGCTAATTGAGGTGCAAAGAAAAGCCCGGAGATGGAAGGGTTTCATTACTCCCATTCCCAACTGTACCACCACTGGCCTGGCCATAACTCTAAAACCAATTTACGAATCGTTTGGCGTTAACGCCGTTATAATGACCTCCATGCAGGCTCTGTCAGGGGCAGGCCGAAGTCCGGGGGTGATAGGACTGGATATACTGGATAATATTATTCCCTATATCGTCGGAGAAGAAGAAAAGGTGCAGCGAGAAACGCAGAAAATTTTGGGCAAATTTGCCGGTAATTCCATTAGCCCAGCCAGGTTTAACGTAAGCTGCACCTGCACTCGCGTTAATGTCCGGGAAGGACATACGGAATCGGTCTTCGTTTCCACCCAAAGACCGTGTGAGGTAGACGACGTGGCTAAGGTCATGAGGGAGTATGGAGGTTCGGCCAATGAAGCTGAGCTACCTTCAGCCCCCAAACACATGATAATCGTGCATGAAGACCCGTTTCGACCTCAGCCGCGACTTGACCGTGATGCTGAGGATGGCATGGCTACTGTGGTGGGCAGAATCAGGAAAGACAATGTCCTGGCAAATGGTATTAAGTACCTTCTGGTTTCCCATAACACCAAGATGGGAGCAGCCAAAGGCGCAGTTCTTGTCGCCGAACTCCTCATCCGGGACGGATATATTTCCTAGGGTGCAGTCTCGTAGATAACTTTCACAAAAAATGTCATTCTGGGGAGTCCCGATGAATCGGGACGACGAAGAATCTCTGGACGGCGTCCTGAGCTGGGCGAAAGATTCTTCGCTCCACCTGGAATGACGGCCTCCTAATCAAATGACCTGCTTGGGAAAACGCAACCTTTGGCAGTGTAGGGCATTATATACTTTTGAGGGATTAAAATGCCCGAAATTGAGTGGGAAGTCTTGGTTAAGCAGATCAACATGTCAGGAGATGGTAAGAAATGAGAAGAAAAGTGCTTATTGTAGTTGGAGCGGTGGTAGCAGTTGGCTTGATTGTCTACGCAATCCTTACAGCAATATCCTCTTCGATTTACCTTGAATTCGATTTTCGTAAGGGAGCGCAGGGCTGGGAAGCGGGCTTTGCGGAATATAGCCCGGAGATGGGGGATATGATGCTTGAAGCCGGGATAAGGCCACTGCCATCAGAACTGGGAATCAATAGCACTGGCTATTACATTCAGGGTATGAACCGTTCGGACGACCTCTTCATGTTCCTCAAGCGCCGGTTGGGGCCTGAAGATGGCGTGGTGCCCGGTCAGAAATACCGACTAAAGTTCACTATCGTCTTTGCTTCGAATGCCCCTAGCGGTGCTGTAGGCATCGGTGGCCCTCCCGGCGAGGCTGTGTTTCTTAAAGCCGGTGGATGCATAGTGGAGCCTGAGGTGTACCTTGACCCTGATGCTAACTATTACGTCATGAATGTAGACAAGGGATTAGGCAACGACGAAAAGGGTGGCGAAGCGGCATCAGTAATTGGCAACATCGCCAATGGTCTTTCTGCTGAGGAGGTTGATTTGGAGAACCCGCCTTACGTTTCTCTGAAGCGGCAACATGCATATAAGTACGCTATCACTGCCAATCCTGATGGCGAACTCTGGTTGCTGGTCGGTACAGACTCCGGGTTTGAGGGGCTTACCGGCATCTACTATCAACGCATAGCCGTTACCCTGACACCCGTGAAATAATGTTCCTCGGACGTCTTCGCCAGAGGTAGAGCCCAAACACAGGTCCGATAATCATGGTGAGCACAACAATATTGTCGCCGTTCGTGTGAGTCTCGGTGAGTGAACCCAAGGAATCCGCTTCTGCATACGCAACCAGCTCGATATCCACCATCTGGTCAGCATCGATCCAACCTCTCAATTTCGTCAGGTAGAATGTATCATCAGGCAAATAAGTGGGAACTACCTCGGGTAGTATCTCATACTCAGAAAGCTCCTCCACAGACACATTGCTCCCAAATTCTAAGGTAAATGCGTTTGAACGCCAGTTACCGTATCCGATATATAAGGGGTATTGTTCGGGCACCACCACTTGGTCAGCGAGCACATACAGAAGCACTTCGGGCGATTCTGCACTCAGCGAGGTGATGCGCATTGGATAGACTATCTCGTCGGAAGCAAAGCTCAGTACTATAGGCTCAATAGCACCCTCTGCTAAGGCTTGACCGGTTTCTGGATTGACCGCGTTGATCTTGGTGGCCATGAAGAGCCATTCCCTCTCGATGTACTCGCTGATGACCTCTTCGCCCCAGGGCGGGAAAAAGTACCCATTTTCGTTCAACCAGTCTGCCAGGGCTGTCGCGTTCGTCGCTGATAAAATGGCTGTAGTATAAGGACCGACTACCTTCTCCTCGATAACATCCACTCCACCCCCACCCGGCCCCTCCGCGCCGTAGTAAAAACACCCGACCCCACCACCTCCAGAGGGAAGCCCTTTTGTGGTGAAGTCGGACAGCTCCCGGAATAGTTCAGCGTCGGTAACTGTTATCTCAGGCTTGCTGGGAACGGGGATAACCCAGGCGAAGTGTCTAGCATCACCCTCGAAGCTGACCGACAAAATCAAGCTTTCGGTAGCGTTCCCAGTGACGTTTCCGGTAATATTTTCGGTAGCATTGGCATATAGTATGACAGCTCTCTGAACGTCTTCACTCATGTCATATGAAATTGGCGAAAAGAAAGCCCCGTCGGCAAGGACGGGAGTAGCCGTCGCCAACAGAAAAAGAACTACTACTAGCGGGCCAGCTATCAGTTTCTTATTCAGATTTCACCTTCCTAATCGTTGTTCAATTGAACAACAATTCTATTTACTCGTCGGTAGACGACCGTATAGTCACTGTCATGCTCAGCCCCAAGACAAGCATATCTAAAGTACATTATTCCCCTTTTCTTATGTGAAGTATAACACTTAAATATTAAGATGTTATTAAAATTCAAGGAGAGGTGGCAGCTTTGCAAGCTTAAATTCCAGACACCAAAATCCAAATATCAAAATTCAAAGTAAGCTGTTTCAGTTATTTTTATTCTGTACTTTTGAACGCCAGCACTACCTCTCTTAAATTAGCGTTAAGATGAGAGGATGCCGTTACCGGAACAAACTGTCAAGAATGCACTTGTGGCCAAGATATGCCTGGTGCCGGAGAGCACCTAAGGAGACTTGAGTAACAATAGGTTGCTTTTTTAAACCTGGTGTGTTCTACCACAATGCGGGCACTTGATTTGCGGCCCTTTGAAATTAGGTGGCACTCGCAACTTGGCACCGCAGTCACAAGCAATGGTTTTATAGTTACTCAATCGCCACATCACATCTGAGGCCTCACGAGCTCTTTGTATCTCGTTCAGTTCACCCGCCTCGCCCTCTAACTTCACAGTCTTGACGGGGACTGTCTCAGCGGTAAGACTGGAAGCGGGTATAACCCCTTTGGCGGCGCGGTGGAGTTGGCGGTATGCCTGGTCGTAGTCGTTGTAAGAAGCACCAGCCATGGCACGCAATATACGTATCCTCTCTGATAGAGGGGGGTGGGTGCTGGTGAGATCGCTGGCTTGCAGGCCTTTTTCACGGAAAGGATTGACGATGTACATGGGTGCTGTAGCCTTATTGGCTGCCTTCAGCTGCCCAGTTGAGAGGCCTATCTTTTCTAGGGCTGAAGCTAGTCCCTCGGGGTATCTAGTGTAAAGGGCGCCTGAAGCATCTGCTAGGTACTCTCTCCTCCGAGAGATGGCGAAGTAAATAAGCTGGGCAAAAATCGGCGCCAGTATCATAAATACGAGTGCCACCAGCAAAATTATTATGTTGCCCCCGCCACCCCCTCTGGAGGAACTTCTTCTTCCTCCGGTCATTGCGCCGAAAAACGCGAGACGTGACCCATACCAGGCTAGGATAACGATAGTGCCGAGCAGGACGCTGCACATCGCCATGAGCAACACATCGCGGTTCTTGATGTGAGATATCTCATGGGCGATGACCCCCTGCAATTCATCGCGGTTTAGTTTTTGCAGCAGTCCTGAGGTGATAGCTACCGCTGCCCGATTGGGGTCACGACCAGTGGCGAAGGCATTCAAGGCTGGGTCATCAATGATGTATATGTCAGGCATTTTCTCCAGACCGGAGGCAATCTTCATTTCCTCCACTACGTTGTACAGACGGGGGTGGTCATCGGGCCCGATTTTCTTGGCTCCGTGCATGCTGAGCAGTATGCTATCGCCCTGGAAATAGGCGACTAAACTCAGAATCACCCATACTAGTATGGCGATAACTAAGCCTGCGATAGCACTATCGAAGGCTAGGCCCAGGAAATAGCCAATCAGTATCAGTAATGCTCCCATGACCATTGTCAGCACTACCGACCGTATTTGGTTAGACCTAATCTGTTCCCACACGGCTGAGGTGTCTTCTTACTGAGTGAAGCTAACCTTGGGCGCCTCTCTTTCGGCAGCTACAGTGACCTCAAAGAATTCTCCGGCCTTAAACCCAAACATACTGGCCACGATGTTGGACGGAAACATGTGCGTCTTATTGTTATATCTCAAGACCGAATCATTGTAAAACTGGCGGGAAAAGCTTATCTTGTTCTCGGTTGAGGTAAGCTCTTCCTGAAGCGCCAGGAAGTTTTGATTGGCTTTAAGGTCGGGGTAGCGTTCCACTACAGCCAGCAAGCGGGACAGGGCTGAGCTAAGCTCACCCTCGGCCTTGGCTCGCTCACCGGCTCCCGCAGAGGACATTTGCTGGGCGAGATTACGAGCTTTGGTTACTGCTTCCAGGGTTTCCCGCTCAAATTTCATATACCCCTTGACAGTTTCCACTAAGTTGGGAATGAGGTCATGGCGTCGTTTGAGCTGAACGTCAATCTGCGCCCAAGCGTTCTTGACTTGATTACGCAGCCTGACCAGACCGTTGTAATTAGCCCATAGAAATAACCCAATAACCACGACAATAACACCGATAACTATACCTGGAATCATCTTTCACCTCCTTTAAGTCAATTACCGCTATATTTTAGCCTAGAGAACACTGCTTAGACAAACCGTGTCTCTGGTAAGCGTCTGGCACCACGACAGTGAGAAAGCCCCGACTACCCGATTGTTATATCAACCTTCTTGCTGATGTCCAGTCCGCCGGGGATATCGAGTTTGGCTAACAGATACCACTTGATTCGTTGGAACGGAATTGCGCCTGTCATCGCCGCTGCTGTTTGTGCGACCTTCAGCACCTGGCCCAGCTTGCCCTCCGCTTCTGCTATCTGTGGTCTCATACTCAGAGTATCTGCTGGTATCTTTATCTCGAAGCGATATTCTCCCCCTTGGCTGTATTCCTTCTCGCTATCTAGCTGCTGCTTGAAGTCATAGATGCGCACAGTCTGCGTAGTCGTTGACATTGACATCCCCCCGCTGCCCATTGTGCCTCCAACCCGCGGCGTTGTCTGCGTGGTCTTGTGCTCTCCGATCAGGGATATGCTCACTTCCCTCGCTTTCACTGGCTTCTTCAATGTCAAGATAACATTGCCAGAAATGATGTCTCCCGGAGCATAGTGGCTCTTTTGAATTGTGATATTGATTTTCCCTTTGCCAAACATAGTCCCTCCTTCTTTCGATTCCCGAGTCAGGTCGATTACTCACACCTAGGACAAATCATATTACTATGCTGAGGTCGTTTCTTCAATCCTTTCTTTACCTTTGCGAGTCCTATCTTGAGTTGATAGCTTGGCCCTATATTACAAGGGTGTTTGTTATCCAGCACAAAAGGTTCGCTAATCATCCCCAGTTTACCCTGGGGCTTCGAATACTTCTTCTAAGAAACTGATGACCTGTCCCCTGGAATCAAGTTTTGGCGGATGTTTCCCAGCCAGGTGTCTTATCAGTTGAGCGACCTCACCCCCATCAAACCACAATCCATGCCCATCGCGGCACACATCGATGAGGATTTCAGGCTGTTCCTCTATCGTTGTTTTTTTCATCTTACGGCCACAGATGGGGCAATTCCGTTTCTTTTCTGATGAAGCGGCTTCCTGAGAGTTGAGGATGCCGTCAAAAAACGCCTTTGGCTCTTCCAGACCCTGTGACTTAACCAAAAGCTCAAGCTCTCCAGAGTCAAACCATACACCTTTACAGTTATTACAATAATCAAGCTCAATATTACGATATTCAACCACTATCATATCGTATTTACAGACAGGGCATACCATTGGTTTCACACCTCATCAAGTAGTTTCAATAGTGTAGATGCTCACAGTAGTCATGTCAAGCTTGCTGCATAAGCTTCGTGATACGCTGAGATATTCAGGGGAGTCTAAACAATCTCCATCTCTACATCGTTCACGCTCTTCACTGCTTTCCTCAAATCGACCAGGGCTATTGTGCGCTCAGAAATATAATTTCTGTAAGCCGAAGAGGTGAAAATAGTGAGGCATCTTCGGTCATACATTGTAGCTGGGGCATCGGGCTGGTGAGACCTTATCAGAACATTCTTGCCCAGGCGAGACATAATGTCCTCAAACCAGCCTCGCCCGAATTGAGGTCTACCGGTATAGGGATCGATTCCCAGAAACTGTCCTGCCCTTTCCTGCCAGTCCCCCCAGGTTATTTGATGCCATTGGGCGCTACTGGGCTCTATTCTATTTATCTCTTCTAAATTTGACACATCGGGGAGTGCTCCATGCAGAGCAATGATGCCATTGGGCATGGATACGGCCAGCGGCAACTGGGAAAGGACCTCAGCATAGCGCTGGCGAAGTTCGGCATCCAGTCCTTCCCAGAAGTCGGCAGGGTAAAAGCTGATTATGCCATGGCCTTCGTGATTTCCCATCAGCAAGTACAGGGAATCAGGGTGCTCCAGTTTTTGCTCAAGCAAAAAGTTAATGTTCTCCTGGGAAGCTGGTCCCCGGTCAACATAGTCTCCCAGAAATGCTAGCTTGTTCTCTGGTCTGAGATACTTGCGGATAACTTTCTCTGTAGCTTCGATGTCACCATGAGTATCGCCCACGAAAATGACTCTGTCTGACTCCAACTGTATCAACTTGGCTTCTGAAGCAAACAACTTCTCCGCCTTGTTGAGCAACTCTTTCATTTCTTCTCTGGTCACGAGACGAAACTTTCCTTCTTGAAACTGTGCATCCCACAGCATAGATGTTTTTCCGGACAAAAAGCAACTCCGACTGCGTGTGAGCTCTGGAAAACTTCGCCATAGATGTTTTTACTTGTGGACTTTTGATATGATGAAAGTATGAAAGTGGGCTTAGTTTATGACCCAATCTATTTGGAGCATGATACCGGTGACCATGTAGAGAATTCTCGCAGATTAAAAGAGACAATATCTCATTTGAAAGAGACTGAAGTTAAGGAGAAACTCGCCTGTCTGCCTCCGCGGCCCGCCTCGCTAGAAGAGCTGGAGCTGATACATGCGCCGGAGTATATCTCCTATGTTAAGAGTAAGGCAGAAAAGGGTGGGGGCTGGCTTGACCTTGATACCGTAATATCTCCCAGGTCTTACGAAGTAGCCTTATATGCTGCCGGTGGAGTCCTGGCGGCAGTAGAAGCAGTGATGGAAGAGGAGGTAGATAGTGCCTTTGCTCTGGTTAGACCGCCGGGGCACCATGCTGTTCACAATCGAGCCATGGGCTTCTGCATTTTCAATAATGTGGCAATAGCGGCTAAGTTTGCTCTGAGCAAGTTCAATCTCAACCGTGTTCTCATCGTTGATTTTGATGTCCATCATGGCAATGGAACCCAGGATGCTTTTTATGTTGACCCCCACGTTCTTTATTTCTCCACCCACCAGTATCCCTTCTATCCTGGGACAGGATGGATAGATGAAACTGGAGCGGGTGAAGGAGAAGGGACCACGGTTAATTTTCCTATGATTGCCGGCTGGGGCGACGAGGAATATTTGAGAGCGTTCAATGAGGTCTTGGTTCCAGTGGCACGGCGATTTCAGCCCCAGCTTATCCTTGTTTCTGCTGGCTTTGACCCGCACTGGGCTGACCAACTCGCTATGATGCAGGTAAGCATCACTGGTTTCGCTCAAATGGCGATGGTATTGAAGAAACTGGCTGCCGAACTATGCCGAGGGCATCTAGTTTTCACCCTGGAAGGTGGGTATAACCTTCGAGTAGTGGCCTCAGCGGTGAGAGCTACCTTTGATGTACTCTTGAACAGTCCCGAGGTAATCGACCCACTCGGGAAAGGACCCGATGCGAAACATCAGGGACACGAAGGATTTGAAGAGCGCATTAAGAAAATAAAAGGAATACACCTCATAGGGGATTAAAGTCAATTCGTTGCTGATTTTGGCATGAGTAAGCTGGTATCCATCATAATTCCTGCCTTTAACGAAGAATTGCTGATAGAAGAGACTCTGGTGTCCTTGAAAACACAGAAGTACCAACCAATGGAGATAATCGTAGCCGTAGATACTCGCAGTAATGACAAAACCACTCAAATCGCTCGCCAGTACGCAGACAAAGTTCTTCAGATTCCTGTGAAAGGAGCATCTGCCGCCAGAAATTTCGGCGCCAGAGCAGCGCAAGGGGAGTACTTAATGTTCCTGGACGCCGATACTAAAGTAAGTAAGAACTTAATCGGTAACGGCGTTCAATTCCTAAATAGCGGCTATGCCGGAGGATTCGCGAAAGTAGTATATGAAACGGAAAGCCCCAAGGTGAAACTAATCGAAGCCGTTCAAAATTTTTTTCTTAGCCAAGGGACTCCCTTCTATGTTCAATCTTTCTACACCACTAAGGAGATTTTCCAAAAGAGTGGGGGGTGGAATGAGAAAATCAGCTTGGGAGAGGAAGTGGACATATTGAAAAGAATCTCTAAATTCGGGCGGCTGAAATATGACCCTGCCTCTTCAATCACGACTTCCCCGCGAAGATTCATGAGAAGCAAGGACTTCTCTTATGCCGTTTTGGGTGCCTCTCTGGCCCTAGCTGGGCTGAAGAACTTGCCGTATCCACCTGTAAGAGAAGCTAAGTGAAATAACTGGCGCCACCCTCATTTCCCCAAACCAACAACAGGCTAGCCATGAACAGGCGGCTATGATTCACCGGCAAGTAGGTCAATCAGCAGTACTAGAACTTGCAGGTCGTTGTTCCCCCGGAGAAGGAAAAAGCTACGATAGCAGAAATGGTCGGCAGGGAGGTATTTAAGGAGTGCTCCAAGATTTCCACGATGCCGGGGCCTACTGTTACCCCAAAGTCAAAACTAATGCCTTTGGCTTTGTTTTTCCCAATACGTTCATAGTCGATCGCTTAAACTTGGGAATCAAATTCTGCCCTGAGTTTCCCTGACAACCCTCCTGCCTCCTAGGCAGGTCTCTTAACCCAGGGCAGCAGTGCCCTCCACTCTCCCCTTTCCCAGACCACAAGGAGCGGGCCAGCGACACAGATAGAGTCGTAGGTGCCAATAACAACGCCGAGGAGCAGTACCAGAACGAAGTAGTGTATGGTGGCTCCACCAAAAAGGAATAATGCCAGGATAACGAAGAGTGTGGTCAGGCTGGTATTCAAACAACGTCCCAGCGTTTCCACAATGCTGGAGTTGACCGTCACGGCGAAGTCAGGGCTAATAGCCTTGGCTTTGTTTTCACGGATGCGGTCGAAGACAACCACAATATTATTGATGCTGTAGCCCACAACCGTGAGCAAGCCGGTGATGAACAGGGCATCAATTTCCACCCCGGCAAGCAAACCCAGGAGGGAAAAAATGCCTACTGTTATGAATACATCGTGGATGAGGGCAATGACAGCACAACTACCCCAGCGGAAGGATTTAGGCATGTGACGAAATGCCCAGACAATGTAGAACAACATAGCTATAGATGCCACTATTACAGCAATGACAGCGCTGCGTGCTGCTCTCGCCCCCACCGTGGGTGAGGCCAAATAATAATCGCCTATCTTAACTTGGGAATCTAAGGCAGCTCCGAGTTGTTCAGCCAGCTCTTTTGCCTCGTCCGAGGTTAGCTCCTTAACATGGATGATGAAACGTCCCTCACCGGCGTTTTGAATGGTTGCCTTATCGTATCCCAGCTTGGCCATCTCCTCTCGCAGTCGGCTTTGTTGCACTGCGGGATTGAATTCAAGGGTCATGGATGTGCCACCAGCAAAGTCGGTGCCCAGTCGCAAGGGCGTCCCAAGCTGTACCTGAGAGACAATTAGAGAGGTGATGCCCATAATTACAAGTATCCAGGAAATTAGGAAGAACCACTGCTTCTTAGCAACAAAGTCTATCATTGCGTATTCCTCACCGTTGAGAGCGGCACTCCGTAAGCTGCTGGATTGGTAATCACCTGGCTGCCTGTAATCAGGCGGAGGAAGGTTCTAGTAATAGTGATGGCAGTGAACATGGATAACGCCACACCAATAAACAAGATTAAGGCGAATCCTCTGACCATGAGAGCGCCAAGAGTACCGCCGAGCCAAAACAGGACGATACAAGCAATAAATGTGGTGATGTTGCTGTCTCTGATAGCAGTCCAGGCACGGTTGAACCCAGCCTCAACGGCAGCCGTTAAGCTGCGTCCGCCTCGCAATTCCTCCCTCATGCGCTCAAAGATAAGCACGTTAGCGTCTACTGCCATGCCCAGAGAGACGATAAAGCCGGCGAGACCAGGCAATGTCAGAGTTATCGGGACAAGCTTGAAAATGGCAAGAAGCACTGTGCCATAAATGCCTAGGCTAAGACAGGCCACCAGACCGGGGAGACGGTAGTAGATAAGCATAAATATCAACAGTAACACTATCCCGACCACGGCCGCTATGATGCTCTTCCTGATAGAGTCCTGCCCCAGGGTCGCATCCACAGTTCGTTCATAGAGTGGAATACTGGGTTGAAATTGCCCATCTGCCCACCTCCCCAGCGGAACATCGATTCTCCCGGCATTGAGCAGCAGGGATAATTCCCGGGCATCAGCCAAGCTAAGTCCTTCAATTTGTCCCCTGTCTGTTATCACTGCCCTGACTATTGGGGCGATGATGTGTCCATCCTCGCCTTTAAGTGGCTCGTCGCCCAGGTAGATAGCCAGCGGTTTGTTGAGAAGCCGAGTTGTTATTTGTTTGGAAAGCTGCGCTCCGGTTTCGTCCCACTCAAATACTAGCAGCGGTTTGCCGTATTGGTCCACAGTAACGAAAGTATTCTCCTTGAAATATCTACTGGTGAGCGTTAACTCTTCGCTGTTGACTGTTCCCTTAGCTGGAGTCCAATTTCCTGTGGCGTCCTGTTCCCGGAATTCGAGAATAGTGAACAGCCCGACCATCTGTTTGGCCTTCTCAATGTCAGCTATACCGGGCAACTGGATGGCAATGCGATATTCACCTTCCTGTCTTTGTATTTCTACCACGGGTTCAGTTATACCTAGAGCGTTGATACGCCTTTCTACAACGCCCTTTACACCGTCCATAATTTGACTCTCTGTGCCGGGCGCAATACCAGTGAGGTCAGCTTGGTAAACGAGATAGCTTCCGCCTGCGAGGTCAAGGCCCAGCCTGAGGCCTTCCCTGCCGACGACATTTCTGTCTAGGGGCACTACAGACCACAGGGCAAAGCCGAACAGGACCAGGGTGAAAATCAATAAGTAGACGGTTCTTCTTCTCAATTCAGTCTACCTTTAGGTTAGGGAGCGCTTGTGTTTCAGGATTTTGGGATTTTTGGGAAGCTCGTGTTTTCTGCTTGCTCGCAACTGACAACTCCTTTTGAACCAAGATTAATGCTTCCTCTCTCGTGTTTAGTTCACCGCTGGCATAAGCCTCGTTGACCATAGCCAGGAGTTTGCCAATCAATGGCCCTGCTGGCAGGCCAAACTCCCTCATTATATCATTGCCATCGATGAGTTTCACTGGCAGGATTTTAGTCTGCTGCCTCTCATGCTCTGCCAGAATGTAGTTTACTAGCTGGCAGTTTTTTCTCCATTCCTCCATGGACACCAGTGGTCCGCGGCTGGCCAGATAATCGGCCAAAGCCAGTAGCAGGATGTCAATCCCGAGCTCGTCGGTATCCCGAAAGTAACGATAGATTGCCCGTGGGGTAGGCAACTCTTCATTTGCCATCTGAACTGGACGAAGGTGGTGGTAAACAAGACTTTCTACTATTGTTATTTCCCGATTGCTGAACCGCAGCCGTTCCAAAATGTTTGCAGCCATAGATGCTCCCTGTTTGGTATGCCCTAAAAATCGGGCTCTACCGGTATCATCAATAGACTTTGTCATTGGCTTAGCAATATCGTGGAATAGCCCACCTAACTTAAGTAGAATCTTATGGTTACTTCCGCTGGAAACTTCTTGGGATAAGTGTCTGTCTATCGTGTCAGACCAGGGGACAGTAGACAACATATCTTCGTTACTGTACTCCCAATCGCTTTCTCTAACGAGGAATTCTACCGCAGCCACGGTCTGTACGGAATGTTCGAAGACATCCCAGAAGTGCACTGTTGGTTGTTCTACCCCCTTGCTCTCAGCTAGCTCGGGGATTAGAGCGAGCAGTAAGCCAAGTTTATCTAAGTATCTTAGATAGAAAGCAGCTCGGGGCAGAGCCAGCAAACGCAGTAACTCCTCTCTAACCCTCTCTCCCGGCACTTCAGTGATAGCCTGGCAATAGCGGCGAATTAAGGATTCTGTGTTGGGCTCTATCGTGAAGCCCAGCTCGGCAGCCAGCCTCACTGCCCGCAAGAGCCTGGCAGGGTCGGCTTCAAATATTTTCTCACTTACCGCCCGCACTGTCTTATTCCTCAAGTCCTCTCTACCGGAAAAAGGGGCGATAAGCTTCAAGGGGGGTCGTTTTTCAGCTAACGGACTTGCTGATTTTGGGGGACTCATAGCGGTGGCTTTGCTAGCGGTAATAAATTGGCTGAGTTCCAGAGCCATGGCATTTATGGTGAAATCGCGGCGAGCAAGGTCCGATTTAATATCTCCGGTAAAAGAAGAGAAATCGAAATGCCACTCTACCCCACGCAATTCCTGGTTCTGTGAAGTTCCTCCCAGCTGCTCACCTTCAATTACCACCACTCTGGCTATGTTGTTGACATCATCAAGGATCACAAATTTGCCTCCTATTTCCTTGGCTACTTTCCGAGCTATGGCTATGGCGTCACCACTGACAGCAATATCTATATCGTTGGTCTTTCTTCCCAAAAGCCGGTCACGGATAAAGCCACCAACGATGTAGCCTTGCTTTTTCTGGACAGCTAACAGGTGGGCTATCTTAGCTAGGTTGGCCAGTAAATTGCCGCTCTTTATGAAGGACATGACAGAGCATTATAGTTTGTGGCAGGAACATTGTAAAGGCTCGGTCGCCTGCTTGTAGCTCATTCAGGGGAAAGGTGTCCACTCCCCTATGCTGTCCCAGCCTCTTCACCTGACTCAACCATTTGAGAGTATCTTCTGTGATAGTCGTCATAGCATCATAATATGGTGCGTAGAGCTCGCCCTCGAATCATTTTGCGACTAACATATTCTATAAGTGCGCTGTGCCTTTACTTTGTCCTTCCGTGACCTAATCTGACCTCGTGTGAAAAGTCTAACCGGCATCGTATGGTAGCCTTTTGGTTAGCCTTTTGATTATTCAAGTCGATTACGGAAGCAAATCTTCACTGCGGCGTAACATACGAATGGATAGGCCATTTGAAGAATTCAAAGGCCGAGTACCTTCTTGGGATTTTCGTAGTAGAGTTTTCTTAGGATTTCCTTATCCAAATTGAAGCCTTGATGTACCCAGTCCGACATTCCAAACTCGCAGGTATATTCCGCCTTTTGACAAAGGTCAATTTCACACCGTATCCTCTCATAAAGCCAATCGAAATCATCAGTTGCAATGGACAAAATAATATCCGAACCAAACAGGATTCTGTCCTGGTACTTTATAACAAAATTCCTTATCGTCTCTAGGTCCTGCTTTAGGTACCGGTGATACGCAGTAATACCGCTACCCATGGAGAGGTCGGTATATAAATTGGGGTGTTTGTCCAAGAGTTTAGCGATCACGTCAAGATGAATTCCTTGCATTAATGTATTTCCATAATGAGCAAGGATGAAGGTGACTTCTGGAAAATCTGAAAATACTTGGTCCAACTGCTCATTAAGTTCGGGAATGTTAATAAGGCTACCGTGGAGCAGAACCGGGACGTGATATTCAGCCGCCTTCTGGTAGACTTTGTACATGTTTTCTGAATTGAGAGGTTCGTCGTAAAAGTCTGGGTGGCCCCCGATCAACTTTATCCCTTTTGCCCCTTCCAGGATAAACTGCTCAACAAGTTCAGCGGCATTCGGGTCAGATTCATCAATTGTGCAAAAGGGTATAATCTTATCAGGATACAGTTTGGCTATCCTTATTAAGAATGCCCAGTGGAGTTTGTAGAACTTGTTATCGGGTGGGGGGCCGGTGGGGACGAACAAAACTTTAGAAATGCCGAAACAACCGGCGGCTTTCAAAAACAAGCCGATAATACCCCCGACCCGGTAGTGCTCATGCATATCAATCTTCCCGTAAAGCCCGTCGAGGTACAATTTGTCTTTGACTGCCAGGAATTGTTTTGAGATTTGCCTGGCCTTTCTCTCACTTACTCTGCCATCACTCTGGGAAGAAGTGGAAACAAGATTCAATATTTTAGCGAAGGCAAGGTAAGGGTCGTCTACCGGCTCAAAGAAATCGTCTTCATCTAAAGTTATTCCATTGGTGACAAATAGGTCCTGCAGATACTCGCCCAAGTTCTCTGGGCGGGGGCGCAAATCACGGACAGCCACAAAACTAAGGGTGATTATGGCTACTACAAGTAAAGACAGGAGTAACTTCTTAACCATACTTGCCTAATCCAGAGCAGCTTCCGAGCCAAGCGATACGGCCGTGCCTTTTCGCAGCGGTCCAGCCAAACCAGCGGCAAACCACCGCTTGATTCAAACAGACTGCTCTAACCCTTATTCCTATTGCGTGCTACTCAACGATTACTGTCGTTTAGCTTCCGCGCCTTTTGTCTGGTGTTTTCGCGGGCTAGAACTTCTGTCTCGGCTGCTCCCTTCACTTTCGGTCTGATTTTATGCGTCAGCCTTGGCAAAGTCAATTGACTGTGTTGCCCAATTGCTTTTCAACCGTGCCTAAAATGCCCCAACATCTGAAGGACGGGAAGGGCAGCTCGTGTCTTAGCCTTCCATAAGGGCAGAATGTCAGTCAATTGCCTGACATCGCTTAACCTTCTCAAGATGATTAGGGTTACTAGGTATGTGAAACTTCTATCGCTTTGTGGCATTGGTTTCTACCTGTTCTAATACCCAGGAGCACCAGTTTTCTATTCCCTCGCCGGTCTTGCAGGAAAGCTGGAAAACCTCGGCTTTAGGATTCAGTCCTGCGACGGAACGGCGAAAGGCGGCGATATCGAAATCAACATGGGGAAGAAGATCCATCTTGTTTATTATCACAGCATCGGCATCAATGAATATCAGGGGATATTTAACGGGCTTATCGTCCCCTTCGGGCAGGCTGGAAATCACTACCCGCTTGTGTTCTCCCAGGATAAATTCGGAGGGGCAAATGAGATTGCCAACATTCTCGATTAAGAGCAAGTCTATGCCATCCAAGGGCAGCTCCTTCAGAGCTAGCTCAATCATGGCTGCCATTAATGAACAACTTTCCGGCATATTTCGGGTATTTATTTGAACCACCGCCTTTGCCTCGCTCTGCACTTTCTCGGCATCTACTGTGGAAGCAACATCGCCTTCAATTACGGCTATGTTTAGCTTGCCTTTGAGTCTGCTCATGGTGTGTAGAATGAGGCTTGTTTTGCCAGCACCGGGAGCTGACATAATGTTGATGGCAAAAACCTTGTGCTTATCTAGGAGCTGTTGATTTCGCTTAGCTATGGTTTCATTAGCCTCTAGAACGTTCTGGATAACCTCTATTTTTTTCATTCTACTTCTAAGCTGTCAATATAAAACTCTCGTCCTTTGGATATTTCCACGCTCTGCCCCTGGCACTCAGGGCAAGACCATTGGGTATCTTCGGGATGGAAAATCGCGGAACAGTTCCGACAACGCAACTGAGTCGACACCGATTCAAAGTGGAGCACTGCTCCTTCAACAATGGTGTCTTTGCTCAGAGAATCGAAATAAAACTGAATACAATCGGGGACAAATCCTGATAACTCGCCAATCACCAGGTTAATTTGGATGACCTTGCTAGCTTGTGCCTCACGGGCTTTAGCTAAAGCAACGTTCACTATGTTTTCAGTTACTCCAAGTTCATGCATCTGCTAAAGCAAAACGAGCCATCATATTGTAGCCACTCCCCACTTCGATTTCAATCTAGCAAAGCGGTCCAGCTTTGACAGTGCGATGTGCACCAACAATGACGGAAACAGCCTTGCATGAGCCTGAATTCTCACTCGACATTTTGGGACCGTCGCTCAATTAGGTAACAAAACGCCATATTGTTACCTGAATGAGTTCATGTTTAGGAGCGATTATCTGTTCAGTTTCCAGACCTGCACGTTTAGATTAGCGGCAATACTAACCCAGATGATGTACGGGATGAGAAGCGAACCGGCTAAGCGGGATACGCCAAAGAACGCAATGATGTTAATCAGTATAGCTACCCAGAGCAGCAGAATAATCACCATTCCACCAAAAAGGGACTTAAGCCCAAAGAAGATTACTGACCACAGGATGTTCAGAACCAGTTGAGCCCAGAATATGGCAAAAGCTATCGCTACCCTTTCTTGCCCCAATCCTTCCCGCCAGACCAAGAAAACGGCTATACCCATCAAAAGGTAAAGGGTGACCCAGACAGGTGCGAAGGCTGCATTAGGTGGAGTAAAGGTTGGTTTCTTGAGTCCCGCATACCAAGTAGGAATTGCACGAGTGGTGAAGATGGCGCCAATGCCGCCTGCGCCTTCACAAGCGGCTATACTTATGACCAGCCTGGCTATATCCATCCCGCTCATGTCTTGACACCCCGTTGAGAACCGGTTCAGCAGAGTCAACCCTAACCACTACGAAGCTTAGTTGATTCACACTTGGACTGTCAAGCCTTTTCATCTTAGTGTGCAACTAAGCCATATTTCATCGTTTAGTTCAATCTGGTAAACTCGCAGAGCAGACGGTCTTGGTAAATCTCACGGCATCCTCAGCTCGACCTTACTATAGCAAAGTGAGTTGCAACTCGATTCTGTAATGTGCCGAAGGCCACCACACCTCTCTGATGAGCTAAGCTATCTTGTGGTATACTCGAAGCACCTTGGTGAAAGTCCTCAGAAGGAGTATAGAACGGAAACGAGGAAGAGAAATTGAGGAAGCTAGCATACCGTACATACTTCTACTTCTACTATCAACACTTCTGCTGTCAGTGCTCTTGCTCACGGTGATCCTGGGACAAGCTAGTGTCCCCACACCTCCGGGCCAACAGCCCATAATCCTGGTTCATGGATACATGGATAGTGGAGATGCCATGGTCATGCCTATTCTGAAGGAGAATCTGGTGAACATTGGCTACAGGTCTTCAGACATCTACATCGTTAGCTTTGGTGACCCGCTTGCAACCATTGATTCACCAGATGTATATGCTGCGGTTTTGCTACCCTACGTTAAGCAAATCTCTGAAGCCTACGGGAACAAGGTAGACTTAGTTTGTCACTCGATGGGCGGACTTGTCGCCAGGTGGTGTGTGGAGAAGCTTGGTGGGGATCAATATGTTGATGACATAGTGACCTTGGCAACGCCCCACCAGGGCACACTGGTATCGTTCGTGATGTATTGGACACCTGCCTGCAAGGCGATGACGCCCGGCTCCGATTTCCTGAAAGCTCTAAATGATGGCACGCTTGCGGAAGGCATAGAATACACTGCCGTTTATGCCCGACTTGATGAAATCATTGTCCCTAACTCTTATGCAATGATTCCCAGCCCAGAAATCAACTCGGTAGCCAAAGCGCGAAATATCGAAGCAGGGTTAGTTGAACATATAACGTGCGCTACATTGCAAAGTGTTCTAGACAAGTGGAAGGTATATCTTGACTAGCGTCAGCGATTGGTCAAGCTTTTGTCAATAATATGCAACCCGGGCGACAAAATCCTCTCTTGTTACCCAACAATTCTGACTTTTGTTTAATGTCCGGTGACTAGGGGATGGCTACGCTAGAAACTTGGAGGCAAGATACAGAATGGTAGCCGCCGACGTGGCTAGAACCCAGGTTGCTTCCGCAAGGCCGACTGCAGAAGGGCCGACTTGGCCATGTCCGACACCTAGCGCGGCACCCCTGTATGCATAGATCTTGTCAATAGTCTGTCTAATTGTTGGATGAATCCCTGACGTAAACGGCTCTCTATCAAGAAGCCTGTTCAGCTGAACCCCAGTGGTCCCTGCGATGATATTTGCAACGGCTTCCATAGCTCCAACTGCATCTTTCACACAGTTCTCTTCATCAGGGTCTGGGCGTTTGTTAAGATACCCAACAGCTCTCTCGAACTGCTCATCCGGGCCCCTGAATCTTGGGCTTGTCAGGAGTATACATACTTCCTGAATTTGTTCGGCAACCTGGGGATTGAGGGTGCGTATCACTTGACCCTGATGGTCCAGGCTCCAAGGGATACCGTCTTTGGCGAGAATGGTGTTGATCTTTTCCGAGAACGGGGATAGATACTCTTCACCCCACCTTCGACTGATAAGCTGTGATACTTGCTCGAGAATATCATAAAACTGCCACCAAGAACATCGTGCCAATGTCCGAGGTATATACATAGCCCAGGGCCCACCTACTGGATTGTTCGGAGGTTCTCTCTGCAGCACTTTCCAAATGTAAGGCCGAAACAGCGAATATATGTCTAGGTCAGGAAGTTGTATTGATGGCTTATTCAGAATGAAACCACTAATTTCACTGGTTACGGCTTCTCGAACCCAAGGTGGCAAGTAGTCATCAGCTTTAGGTTCAGGTTGTGGAGCAACCCCCTCCCGTTCTGAGAAGAGTGGTTCAGCCATGCGATACTTCCCCCCTCGGTGGCACACCAGCCATTCCGATTGCGGACTGTCGAGTGTAAGCGATATTCCATTAAAACAGCCCAGAATGAGAAAGTCAATCGGCCTTGCATCAAACAAAACTCGGTTTTGTGTGACGCCTGACGAGGTAATATAATATAATAGGTCTATACCTTGTAGAATTGGAGTATCATGAGCGAACAAATCGATGAGGGTATAATCAGGCGCTTGGTTGATCATAATCTAATAGACTTCGGTGACCTGCGGTGGGTGAACTGTGTTTTGCATAACGCACGAATGAAGAATTTTGCAACGCGGGCAGAATACGACAGTGCAATCAGAGGAGATGACAACTTCCTATTCGTTTTCTTATTGGTCTATAGCTTTGAAAGGGTGGGGTTTGATTCCAAACTCAGTCAATGTGCCTGCGGATGCGATTGGTATCAGCATGGTTACAAAACAAAATCTCATCCGGTATCGGTTCTGTTAGCGTTTAACGAGGTCATGCAAGAATATGGAGCGGCCACCCTTGATAAACTCCTTGAAGCGCAGAAAATTGACAGTTTAGCTGAGAAGTGGTTCGAAAGAAGCACGGATATTCACCAGACTATTCTTCAGAAGAAGGGTTTTAACAAGAGAGGGTTTAATAGTAGCCACATAAAGAGCTTTCTGCAATTCTTTCACAGCGGACAAATAGCTCAATTGCGTGACAGGATCACTCAGGGCAATTTTGGTCATGCCTACGATCTCCTTGACAAACTAGCGGGTATAGGGCCCAAGGTTGGAAGGTTCGTTGTGAGAGATTTGGCATTCTCTCTTACGAATTGGGGTAAGGAAGTGGAGGTGGACCGGTCTGCATTGCGAGACCCCCAAGTACTAGCATACGCTATTCCGATCGACAGATGGGTAAGAAGGGTTTCTATCGCAATACCCACTATCTTCGACCGGTTGAAGGAGAGCTTAACTAATTCGGACCTAGCGGGCGACAATCCCAGTAACAGGATTGATGAAAAACTGAGTCTTACAATTGCCAAAGTTTGTCACGAGATGAGTCTAAATCCTATGCGTTTTGACTTGGGTGCTTATCTTTTTGGGACGATTAAAAGAAAGGCAAAGGTTGATGAGATTTACCGCGAGCTACAAAAGAACGCGTGAAGCTGCGTGGGCCAAAGGCAGAGCCTATTTAGATGACACACGTCCGCCCAAGAAGGCTTTTGGTAAACAAACACTCATCCCTGAAAACGCTCACCCTGTCAAGTCTCATCAGGTAAAACCTACTCATCCCTTCGTAACTTCTTAGCTACACTATGTCGTTCAGGTTGAGGCTGCCCAATCAGATTGACGGCCTGTTATGCACGGCCAGAGTGATTACCGAGCTCACCTCTACTGAGCAGCTCTGCTATCTTTTCCATCTCCTGGTAAGATCTGCCATCTCTGAGTATATGGTAAATCCACTCCAGGAGCTTCCTTGCTGTCGCTACTTTGGCAATCTGACCTCCCTTTTTCCTCTCGACCTTGAAGTAGAAACGGCGTAATTCCCCAGGCCTCTTCACGGCATGGATAGCTGCCTCTATTAGTATCCACCGTAGCCACCTGGACCCCTGTTTGGTTATGTGCCCGTGGAAACACGTATTGCCTGAAGCATGCGTTGAAGGTACAAGTCCGGCATAGGCACAAAGCTGCTTTGCTGATGGAAAGCGTCTGACGTCTCCTATTTCGCTGGCAGTAAGAAGAGCACTATAGTAACCCATGCCGGGGATGGTCATCAGGAGCAGGGCATCGTGGTCCTGTACCGCCATTTGCCGCACCTTCTGGCTAGCTACTCGGATCTCCTGTCTCACGGCATCCAATACAGCAATGTATCCTTCAAGGGCAATCTTGTAGTTCTCGGGCAGTGCCAACGTGTGCAGGAAAGCCATTCCCTCCTTGCCAAAGAGATCACTGTATTCTTGGCCGATGTTGTTCTTTGCTAGGATGTTATGGATCTTGTTCTTCACACGCGTCTGTAATGTGACTAGGCTTGCACGGTAACGTAGGAGCTCTCTGTTTGACCTCACTGACTTCTGCGGAACGTAAGATAGAGGCAGCAGGTTACTTCTGAGCAGATGAGCCAGAGTAGCAGAGTCTACTTTATCTGTCTTGACCTTGGCATAGGCAATAGCTTTCGTCTCTAATGGATGAGATAGTTTCACTTCAAAGCCGGCATCCTCCAGATGGTCGTACAGCCAGTACCAGCTTGGGGTGGCTTCAATAGCTATCTCCATAGATTCGCCAAACGACTTAAGGAAATCAACAATTCCGTCGTTGCTTGGTAGCTTCTTCTGAGCAATGATTTTTCCTTTTTCGTTCATCGTAGTGAGGTAGGAAAAACTCCTATGATGGTCAACTCCTGTGAAAAGCATAGCTGCACCTCCTTAGCAATATTATGCCTAGAGATCAGCGTTTTCATGACATCATTTTGTTTCCTGGATCTCGGCGGGCAGTGAACAGAATCGCGGAAACTGCATCTGCGATTCTATGTACGGATAACGAGATCGCCTCTCGATTATCAGGAGTCGTTTTGGGTGCCCTACCTTGACAGCTGCCAGTTAGTGACTTCGGCTCACCTGGATGACTCCGCAAATCAGGAGGAAGAGGCCCATTATGAATAGGAATATTTGCCCTCCGGTGTCCGTAATGCTAATAGAGAGGTCCAACTCCCAAACCCTTATCACCTTGGAACTACCTAGAAGGGTAGCTACTCCCAGAGCAATGCTGAGCCAACCTATCAGTCTGAGCATCGCTTCACCGTAACTTGTTTCGCTCGGTTACTGCCAGTATTATATCAATTCAAGTCACGCTAACCAATATAGCGTTTTTGGGATTTCTTGTCTTTCATCGTTATTATTTAACGATGCTCAAATACATTAGCCCTTTGATTTGCTAGTCTCTAAATATAGATTGAGCTGAGCCTGGATATAAGCTTCCAATATGGTATTTTCATCGGTGCCGGCAGGGAACCTTAACGGTTCTCCAATTCTTATACAAACCGGATGCCATATTCGCAGAAAATAGCGTTCGAACCTTAAGAGGCGAGGCAGCTTCTCATTCGGTTTATTGGGTAAGACTTTGTCAGTACCGTCTATGCGGATGGGTACTATGGTAGCCCCGGTCTGGTTGACAATCCAACCAATACCAGGCCTTGGTCTTCGGATAATTAGATTGCCGGTCTGTGGGTCATATATTCCATCTCCATTGTTCTGGGCTTTGAAATCCCTGCCCCCTCCCGGGAATATAACGACTCTGCCGTTGTTTTCCAAAATTTCAACCGCTTGCCTCAGGGCACTGGCTCTTTCTTCAGTCCCGTCAGACCCCCTATTGACGAAGATATTCCATCCTTCTAAGACCCACCTGAAATGACGGAAGTTATGCTCGTCTGCCGTGCTGGCTGGAATATGCTTGAAATCTTCGGCAAAAGTAGGCCGTACTGGTTCCCCTTTCAGGATTTTCGATGGTGCAATCAGAACTTGGCCTATTCTCTGGACAAGCTCCCTGAACCACCAGGGAAAGTAAAGCAATGGAACCAGAATTATATCCAACCAACCAGGATGGTTTGATGCCAGAATCAGCTTGCCTTCCCAGAGAGGCAATCGAGAGTATCCATAGAACCTTATTCTCCTGGCTGCCTCAAGCAGACAAATCAGCACTCCGCCGATCGTCCCCAGGATATAAATAGAGGAAAAGATGCTAAAGGTAATCTTAGCCTTCTTGGTCATAACCCTCGCCCGTTCAGCTTGTAACTGTAATCGTGCCCTATCTTTAGTGATACCAAACATTAGAATCCTGCTGTGCTTTAGCATACTCTACCGCAGCCCTGCCATGCAAGGCTGATCAACACGACTCCCGAGTCCCAGATGTGTCACGATTGTCCAAAATGAGCAGCTCGGGCAACAAAAGCTCGGATTGTTGCACGATGACTTGTTTTGTTCAGTGGGTCACCTCAGCCTGAATCGTTAAGCTGGTGGCGCTATCGGGCGCGCTGGAATCCGCTCCCCGCACTGCATTGCTCTTAGATTTCGATTCTCCAATCGTGGGAGTAGATGTTAAACCTCTCTGAACTGGCAAATCCTATGAGTGTTATCCCATATTCAGTGGCTTCTTTTATGGCTAGGTCTGTGGGAGCAGCGATGCTGATGACTATGGGTATCTGGCAAAAAATCGCCTTTCTGATTGTGGAAGCCGTTTGTCGGCAGGAGGTAACCAGGTAGCTATCCGACAAGTTGATTCTGTCTCTCATGGCTAGTCCGATGGCTTTGTCTATGGCACAGTGTCTGCTTATGTCTTCCACAAAAATCTCCTTGTCCCCGCGAATTCCGATAACATGAGTGCAGCCAGTCTTTCGATACAGGAAGCTGTTTTTGTTCAATGCTTCCACCGACTCAAAAACTTCTTTCTTGGTCAACTTTTTCTGGGAATCGCACTTTGGGGGAGTTTTTGCTGACTCTCCGGAAACTTTCACTTCAAACTGATTGCTGCCAAGCTTTTTGATACGGGATGAAGAGGGGTCTATGCCTCTTGATTTCAAATTGCCGGCTATCATCTCTTCTAGGTCAACGGGAATGCAATAGAATTTGTGGATTTCTCCGTTGAGCCTAACGATTACCTCTCCTTCGTGGACAAGTTTATCTGCCTTCGTGCACTTGCCATCTCTGGAAATTCCCAGAATCTCTATTTCTTTACTTCTTTCCCCCATGATTTGTGGAAATCCTTTATATCGTCTATTATGCTTTGGCAGGCATCGAAAGCGGGCCCTCTATGAGCGGCGGAAACGGCTATTAGTAGAATATTCTCCGATATACCTAGGAAGCCAACCCGATGTATTATGGCGACATCTTGGACATCAAATCTATTGAGTGCTCTTTTTTCTATCTCTTTTAGCTTCTGGACAGCGCGGTTATCGTCCCCAAATTCCAACCCCGCGCCTTGAGGGAACTCGCGTACTGTGCCCACATAAATTGCTATCGCCCCTATTCGGGGGTTCTGCATTTTCCTGGTTATTTCGTCAATGGAGAAATCTTCTCTTCTTATCTCAATCATCTCGGCTTACCAATTTGGTTATATATTTAGAGACTCGTTGAGTTTTTCGCAATGTTCCGCGGGAGGAGTTACATTTGGCAGGTGGCACAACTTGTGGCTGAGCATGTGCTGCAAGGAGAACTCCCGCCAAGTGGGGTGGATGTGCCTTCACTGCTCTTGGAAAAAGAGGCGAAAGGGGAGAATATGCGTTTAGCGCCGTTGTGACAGCGAGGGCAAGAGGCGTTTTCATTTGCCTGGCTTTGAGGGCGAAGCAATTCAAACTTATGATTGCACTCAGCGCAAAAATATTCGTAGATGGGCATTTTTACTCTTTCCCTTTCTCAAAAGCTTTCAAGAATACGTCAGGAACTTGAGGAATCTGGGCATCGAGCCATGTTTTGAGGCAAGTCAAGGAGCAAAAGTTATAATGCTCAACTGCTTCTGGCCCCTTCCAGTGCGAAACCATGAGCCAACCATCGAGCACCTCGCAGGGTCGCTCCTCTTCAGTGCATGCTACCTTTTCACCACAAGAATGGCAGATAAAGTATTTCTTTCGCATCTAGGTCTCCAGCTCGACTTATCTCTGTCCTCTTCCTGAAATACAGGTACTGATTAGATAGCTACCACCTTCTTAATTTCAGGCACTTGTTCCTTGAGCACTCGTTCAATCCCATCCCTCAAAGTCATAGTGGCCATGGGGCAGCCGCCACAGGCACCGGTTAACCTTAATGTCACTACTCCATTTTTAACATCTATCAGTTGGACATCCCCACCATCAGCTAACAATGCTGGTCTCACTTGTTTCAGGGCTGCTTCTACCTTTTCTCGCATTTTTACCTCCTTGCTTTGCTAAATAGTAGAGCTAAAGCCGCCAATTGTCAAATTAAGCTGAACTTGACATATTAGTCTGCTCCTGAGCAAGAAGGAGTTGGTATGGAGGACAAAGATAATCTATAATACAGTGTTTTGGAGGTTTGTCGCATGATATCTGTGGAAGAAGCTCTGGAGAAGGTTTTGAGCTATGTGGAGGTCCTCGAGCCCGAGCGAAAACCTATTCTGGAATGCCTGGGACAAGTTCTGGCTGAGGACATCTATTCTACTATAGATATTCCGCCGCTGGACAATTCCGCTATGGATGGTTATGCCCTGCGGGCTGAAGATACTCGTGGAGCTGGTGAATCGTCACCAAGACATTTGTTTGTAATCGGAGAAGTTGCTGCCGGCTCCTTGCCTACAATAAAGGTCAGGCCGGGCACAGCTATTCGCATTATGACGGGTGCGCCA
>Ga0209102_1000338_pt1 | contig 31841 bp, 25 predicted proteins | sample ConPoolayeHmetaG_FD_185483 | JGI IMG/M metagenome (GOLD analysis project Ga0209102, IMG submission 185483) | Hot spring microbial mat communities from California, USA to study Microbial Dark Matter (Phase II) - Cone Pool mat layer H metaG... ...
ACCGTAGAGCGAGCGCGCCGCCGATCATGCAGCGTTGCGTGCGGCGCGCTCGCTCTACGGTGAGGCCGTGCTGCCGGCTCTGCGCCTGGAGCGCGCCGATGTTGTGCTTTCGCTGCAGGCGGACTTTCTGGGGGGCGCGGCCGCCAGTCCGGCGACGATCATGGATTTCGCCGGGCGGCGCCGGCCGGCCGGAGCGCAGGATCCCGTGAGCCGGCTGTGGGCGGCCGAGGGCTGCATGACGCTCACGGGGGCCAATGCCGACCGGCGATTGCAGGTGCGCCCTTCGGGAATGGCCGCGCTGGCCTGTGCTCTGGCGCGCCGCCTGCACGAGGAACATGGAGCGCCTTTGCCGCCCGGCTTGACGGCCGGGGACCTGTCGCCTTTCGCGCCGGACGCCGTGGCACGGAATCTGGGGTTGGACCCGGCCGTTCTGAAGTCGCTCGCCGGCGACCTCCATCGTGCGCGCGCGTCGGCGCTCGTGATCGCCGGCGCGGCTCTGGCGCCCGAAGCGCACGCCGCGGCCGCGCTGCTCAACTGGATGCTCGGCGCCGAAGGCAACACGGTGGACGCTTCTCTGGCTGTGGCCCTGCCGGAGGCGGCGGATTTCGCCGAGATGCGAGCGGTATGCGAGCAGGCTGCCCGGGGGGAATTCGCTGCGGCCCTGTTCTGGGCGGCCAACCCGGGCCATTCGTTCCCCGATCAAGACCTCTGGAAGAAGGCCGTGGCGGGGATTCCGAAAAGAGTGCGCATCGGCCTGTACGAAGACGAGACGGCCCTGGATTGCCAGTGGAGACTGCCGGAGCATCACTGGCTGGAGTCGTGGGGGGACTTCGAGGCGACGCTGGAACTGTTGCACTTGCGCCAGCCGGCCGCTGCGCCGCTGCACGATTCGAGGCAGGGGGAGGATTTTCTGCTCGATTGCCTGCGATCTCTGGGCGCGGGTGCGCCGCCATCCTACGCCGAGTACCTGAAGGCGCGCTGGCGCAGGGAAGTGTATCCCGGGGACAGCCCGGTGCCCTTCGAGGATTACTGGCAGGCTGCCCTCCACGACGGCGTGGTGCGGCGCCGGGCACGGCCGCGCCCTGCGCGCATCCCGAATGCCGCTGCTCTGCGGGAGGCATTGCAGGCCGCAGCCGGGTTCTCGGGAGCGCCCGGAGGGCTCGAGCTTGTGCTGTATCCCGGGACGTGCGTTCACGACGGGCGCTATGCCAACAACGGCTGGCTCGAAGAATTGCCCGATCCGGTGACCAAGGTGACCTGGGGCAATCCGCTGCTGCTTGCGGATCGCGACGCCGCGAGCCTGAAAGTACGCGAGGGCGATCTGGTGCGCGTGACGGCCGGTGCGGCGAGCGTCGAGGTGCCGGTCGTCGTGCAGCCGGGTCAAGCGCCGGGAGTGATCGGTCTCGCCCTGGGGTACGGCCGCATGACGGGCCATGTGGGGGCCGGGGTGGGCGCCAATGCCTATCGCCTGGTCGACCCCGCCTCGGCATCGCCTTGCCTGCGCTTCGGCGTGCAGGTGACGCCGACCGGCCGGCGCAGCGTCCTCGCCAGGACCCAGGAACATCACCGCATGGAGGGCCGCGACCTGGCACGTTCCTGGAGCCGGTCGGAATACGCGCGCAGAACCGCGGGGCACGCGCGTTCGCATCCGGGCCACGGCGCGGCATCGCTGATACCGCCGCTCCGATTCGCCGGGCAGAAGTGGGGAATGGCCATCGACCTGTCGGCCTGCGTGGGCTGCAGCACCTGCGTGATCGCGTGCCAGTCGGAAAACAACGTTCCGGTCGTCGGGCCGGAGCAGGTCGCGAGGAGCCGCGAGATGCACTGGATCCGGATCGACCGCTATTATGAAGGCGACCCGTCCGACCCGCGCGTGGTGCACCAGCCGGTGCTGTGCCAGCATTGCGACAACGCTCCCTGCGAGATCGTCTGTCCCGTCAATGCCACCACCCACAGCCCCGACGGCCTGAACCAGATGACCTACAACCGCTGCGTCGGCACCCGGTACTGTTCCAACAACTGCCCGTTCAAGGTCCGGAGGTTCAACTTCCTCGACTATACATCGATGAAGAAGGAGCCGGAGAACCTGGCGATGAATCCCGAGGTGACGGTGCGGCCGCGCGGGGTCATGGAGAAATGCACCTTCTGCGTGCAACGCATCCAGGAAGCGCGCCAGCAGGCCAGGGTGGAAGGCAGGGCCGTCGCGGACGGTGAAATCCGGCCCGCTTGCGTGGCCGCCTGCCCCGCGGGCGCGATGGTTTTCGGCGACCGCAACGATCCGCACAGCGAGGTTTCGAGGATTTCGGAGGCCGATCGCGCATACCGCATGCTCGAGGAGCTCGGCATCGGGCCGGCGGTGACCTATCTCGCGGACATCGCCAATCCGCCGGGCGAAGGGGGTCGGGGATGAGTTCCGGAGCATCGGCTTGGCCGCAATCCGCTCTGCCCGAGTCGCTGCGAACCGAGCCGGTCCTTCTCGGCGCGGTCACCCCTGCAAGCCTCGACGACCAGGTTCTGGCCCACGTGGAGCGGAGGCCGCCGAGAGCATGGTTCGTCGCTTTTTCGGTCGCCGCCGCGGCCATGCTCGCGGGGATGGCCCTGATCGGTTATACGATCGCGACCGGCATCGGCGTCTGGGGCAACAACATCCCGGTCTCCTGGGCCTTCGACATCATCAATTTCGTCTTCTGGGTGGGCATCGGGCACGCGGGGACGCTGATCTCCGCCATTCTGCTGCTGTTCCGCGCGCGCTGGCGCAACGCGATCTCGCGCTTCTCGGAAGCCATGACCATCTTCGCCGTCATGTGCGCCGGGCTCTTCCCCCTCATCCACGTGGGCCGGCCCTGGCTGGCGTTCTGGCTCTTCCCCTATCCCAACCAGCGGGCCATCTGGCCCAATTTCCGCTCGCCCCTGATTTGGGATGTGTTCGCGGTCAGCACCTACTTCTCCGTCTCCCTTATGTTCTGGTATCTGGGGCTCCTCCCCGACCTGGCCTCGCTGCGCGACCGCACCGGGTCGAAGATCCGCAAGTTCGTCTACTCCGTCCTCAGCATGGGCTGGCGCGGCTCGGCCGCCCACTGGCGCCATTACGAGAAAGCCTACCTCGTGATCGCGGGGCTGGCGACGGGCCTGGTGCTGTCGGTGCACAGCGTGGTGTCGTTCGACTTCGCGGTTTCGCTCGTGCCCGGGTGGCACATGACGATATTCCCTCCCTATTTCGTCACGGGCGCGATCTTCGCGGGCTTCGCCATGGTGGTGATCGTGCTCGTGGTCGTACGTTCCACCATGCGCCTGGAGAACCTGATCACCATGTACCACCTCGACGTGATGAACAAGGTGATCCTGGCCTGCTCCTGCCTCATGGGCTACGCTTACCTGATGGAAGGTTTCACCGCCTGGTACAGCATGAACGCTTATATCCACCACACGTTCCGGCAGTACGTGGCGGGCAGCTACTGGTGGGCCGGATGGGCGACGATCGCATGCAATATCCTCATCCCGCAGCTTCTGTGGGTGCGCCGCTTCCGCCGCAGTTACTTCGTCATGATTTTCGTGGCGTTGGCGGTGACGGTGGGCATGTGGTTCGAGCGTTTCGTCATCATCGTGATCTCGCTCCATCAGGATTTCCTCCCTTCGGCCTGGGCCCTGTACAAGCCCACGGTGGTGGATGTGGGGATTCTGGTGGGATCGTTCGGGATGTTTTTCACACTGGTGCTGCTTTTCGCGCGGGTTCTTCCGGTGATCGCAACCACGGAAATGAAAATGGTGCTCCCCGGATCGCAGCCGCATCGCGGAGGTGCCACCCATGAATGAACGGGTGTTTTCCGTCCTGGGGATCTTCGACGGCGCGCAGCAGCTGGTGGATGCCGTGCCTGTGGTGAAAACGCGGGTAAGCGGGCGGTTGGAGGCCTATACGCCCTACCCGGTGCACGGCATCGAGGATCTTCTCGGATTGCGGAAGTCGCCCGTGGCGGGCATGGTTCTGGTCATGGGCGTGATCGGCGCGCTGGCCGCTCTCGCCTTCGAGCTGTGGGCGAGCGGGATCGACTATCCGATCGTGACGGCCGGCAAGCCGGTTCTTTCCTGGGAAGCCTTCGTGCCCATCATGTTCGAGGTCATGGTGCTCTTCGCCTGCTTCACCGCCGGGCTGGGCATGCTGCTGCTGTTGAACCGGCTGCCCATGTTCCGTCACCCCATGCTGCGTTCCCGGGCCATGGCACTCATCACCCGCGACAAGTTCGCCCTCGCGGTGGAATCCGAGGGCGCCCCTCTGGATGTCGACGCCGTCGCGGCGGCGCTGCGCGCCGCGGGCGCGCGCATGGTCGAAGTGGTCGAACTGCCCGAGCCGGCGGGCCCGGCCTCACCGCGGTTCTTCGCCCGCTTCGCCGGCGCGGTCGCGGTCGCCTGCCTGATCGCCGGAACGCTCGTCTATTGGGGCGTGAAGCTGTTTCCGGTCACCGTGCCCGTAGTGCACATGCTGGATCAGCCGCGCCTCGATGCGCAGCGCGCCAGCCTGTGGTTCCGCGACGGCTTCGGCATGCGCATGCCGGCGGCCGGGACGGTCGCGCGCGGGCACATGCCCTACCGGGTCGAGCGCGCCGAAGATGCGGCGCTGCTCGTCAATCCGCTGCCCAGAAGCGCCGCGGTTTTGCGCCGGGGACGTTCGCTCTACGCGACCTACTGCTCGGTGTGCCATGGAATCCTGGGAGACGGCGTGCCCACGTTGACGGCGGCCTACGGGGCGCGCCCGGCCAACCTGGTCTCGCCGCAGATCACCGGGTATCCCGACGGCCTGCTGTATCACGCCGTCGCGGCCGGCAAGAACGCCATGCCCTCCTATGCCGCCGACTTGACGGAAGACGAGCGCTGGGCCGTCATTCACTATGTGCGCGCCCTGCAGCGCGCCCTGAACGCGCGCGACTCGGACCTGCCCCAGGAGGTGGCCAAGTGACGGGAGGTTTGGTGCGCAAAGCCCTGGCGGCCGGAATCCTGGCGGGCGCCGCCGGTCTCGGCGGTACGATCCTGTGGTCCGGCTGGGAGCGCTTCTGGATCAACTGGATCGTGTGGTTCCTTTTCCTCCTGACCGTCGGGCTGGGTTGCCTCTTCATCGTGGCCCTGGAACACGTCGTGGGGGCGAAATGGAGCGTTCCGCTGCGGCGCGTTCCCGAAAGGCTGTCGGGACTCGTCCTGCTCGTGTCGCCGGCGATGGTGCCGGCGCTCGCCTCGCTGCCGGTGCTCTATTCCTGGGCGCGCCCGGAAGGCCTGACCGATCCCGTCGTGGCGGCCAAGGCCGGCTGGCTGAATGTTCCCTTTTTCGCCGCGCGTGCGGCCGGCTGCATTTTGCTCTGGTTCATCGCCCATCGCATCCTGGTGCGCGGCTCCATCCGGCAGGATGCCGACCGGGATGCGCGCTTCAACATGCGCGCGCGCCGTTTCGCTCCCGTCTTCATGGTCATATTCGGCGTCACGATCACACTGGTGGCTTTCGACTGGATTTCCAGCCTGGCGCCGGCGTGGTACAGCGACGTTTTCGGTATCTACGTTTTCGCCGGTACCTTCCTGGCGGGCCTTGCCGCCACGACGCTCGGCGTGCTCTATCTGACGGCCCGGCAGAGGCTGCCCGGCGTTCGCGCCGATCATCTGTACAATTTGGGCGGTTTCCTGTTTGCTTTTACCGTGTTCTGGTCCTATATCGGTTTCGCCCAGTACATGCTGATGTGGTACGCGAACCTGCCGGAGGAAGTCTTCTGGTACCGCGATCGCCTGGAAGGCTCGTGGGGTGTTCTGCTGCTGGTGCTGGCGGCGGTGCACTTTCTGGTCCCCTTTTTCGTGCTGATTCCGCGCGCGGCCAAGGGCGATCCGCGCAAGTTGCTGTGGGTGGCCGGGTTGATGTTGCTCGCGCACTGGCTGGATCTGTACTGGATGATATTCCCCGCCATCGGGCGCGGGCCGCTGTTGGGCTGGCCCGAGCTTTCCTTTGCGCTCTTTTTCGTGTGCACGGCGCTGGCCTGGATCGGGCGCGCCATGCGGGTCGGGGCCGACATGCCCGTGGGCGATCCCTTCCTGCGCGAGGGACTGGAGTTTCGCCTGTGATCGAACGCTATCTCGACACCGAAGAACTCAAGCGCCTGCTGGCCGGTCTGGTCGTGGTCGTCGGCGCCGTCATGATTGCGGCGCTTTTCGCCGTCATCGTCGTTCCGGGCCTGCGCAACGCCAACAAACCGGCGGCGCCGACGCCGGTGGCTCCCGTCGCCGGCGAACCGGGGTGGCTCGACCCTACCGAGTTTCCTCCGCAGCGGGGCAGGGAGGTGCCGCCGGTGGAGCCGAAGACGTTGATCGCGTATTCCCCGGAACTGGCGGCGCGCGGCAAGCAGCTGTTCGATGCCAACTGCGTCCAATGCCACGGTGCCCTGGGGCGCGGGGACGGCACGGCGGCGGGCACCATGGATCCCCGGCCGCGCAACCTTGCGAGCCCCGAGGGCTGGCGGCGCGGCCATGACCTGGCCTCGATCTACGGGACGTTGACCGAAGGCATACGCGACACATCGATGCCGGCGTTCGACTACCTTTCCAGGCGGGATCGCATGGCCCTGGCGCACTACGTACAGGCCCTGGGCGACTTCCCGCACAGCGCCCCGAGTCCCGGGGCGCTGGCTGCGCTGGAGAAGGAGCTTGCCGCCCCCGGCGGCAGGACGCCCAACCGGATTCCGGTGAGCCAGGCCATGCGCAGGCTGGAGATGGAATTCGCGGCGCCCGCGCCCTTGAAGCTCGGCGCACAGGAGAGCGGCGCCGGGGCTCAAGTGCTCCGGCGCGTGCTGATCGATCCGGCGCGCGCGGCGCAGACCCTGGCGGGATCGACGGCCTGGCGCGCGGGAGTCTCTGCATTGGCCGCCGGCCTTCTGCCCGGGGTGCCGGCCAACGGGTTTTCGGCGCGCCTGGCGACCCTGGACGGCGCGGAATGGCGCGCTCTTTACGAGGAGCTGATCGGAAGGGCCGGACCGTAGAACAATCGGGCAGAGCCGCTTGGGACGCGGGGCCGGGCGGCCGGCAGGCGGCCGGCTTCCTGCGGCCGCGCGGCACGACGGGGTGGTGACCATGAAGAGGAAAGACGCAATTCGCGCCGGCTGGGCGGCGGCGACCGTGCTCGCCTGCCTGGCCGGCGGCGCTTCGCTGCTCCGGGCGCAGGCAACCGCCTCGCTCGAAGTCGGCATCGACGAAAAGCTCGGCATGACGGCGGCGCTGGACGTCGTCCTCAGGGACGAGGAAGGCGGGGAAGTCACGCTGCGCCAGATCGTCGACAAGCCGACCATTCTGACGCTGAACTATTTCCGCTGCACGGGCATCTGCACGCCGCTGCTCAACGGGCTGGTGGACATGGTCAATCGCATCCGGCTCGAACCCGGCCGCGATTTCCGCATCGTCACGGTGAGCTTCGATCCGCGGGATACCCCCGAAATCGCGCGCCAGAAGCGGATCAATTACCTCGCCCGCATGAAGCGGCCGGTCGACCCGCAAGCGTGGCGCTTCCTTACGGGAGACGAGGCGGCCACGCGCCGGCTCGCCGATTCGGTCGGGTTCCGATTCCGCGCCGAGGGGGACCAGTACAGCCACCCGGGGGCCGTGATCTTTCTCACCGAGCGCGGGGTGGTGAGCCGCTACATGTACGGCATCGACTTCCTGCCGGCCGACGTCGAGATGGCGGTGCGGGAAGCGATCGGCGGCCGTTTCCGCCCCACGGTCGCCAAGATGTTGGCCTTCTGTTACAGTTACGATCCTGAAAGCCGCGTGTATGTCTTCAATCTGACGCGGGTGATCGGCGCCGCCACCCTGATCCTGGTCGCCGGGTTCGTGATCCTGGTCGTGAGGAGCCGGCCCAGGAAGACGGGCGGGCCCGGGCCCGACAACGCGAGGTCGTCGCCATGACAGCGAATTCGCAGGCAGCGGCTCCGGCCGCGAGCTATCTGCAGGCAGGCGCACGCCGGGGCATCGGGGCGTGGATATTCTCCACCGATCACAAGCGCATCGGCATACTCTACCTCGTGTCCATGCTCGCGCTGTTCGTGGTGGCCATGGGCATCGGCGTGCTGATGCGGATCGAACAGCTGACCCTCGATCCGCCGCTGCTGCCGCCGCAGATCTATAACGCGCTCTTCACGGTGCACGGCGTGATCATGATCTTCCTGTTCGTGCTGCCGGGGCTGCCGGCGGTGTTCGGCAATTTCTTCCTGCCGATCCTGATCGGCGCCAGGGATGTGGCTTTTCCACGGCTCAACCTGACCTCGTGGTATTTCTTCATCGCCGGTGCCCTGCTGGCGCTGGCCGCCCTGTTCACCGGCAACGGTCCCCCGGACACCGGCTGGACCTTCTACGCTCCCTTCAGCATCCGGACCGGCACGAACGTGACGCTCGCCGTCTTCGCGGCCTTCGTCCTGGGCTTCTCCTCGATTCTCACGGGACTGAACTTCATCACCACGGTTCACCGCCTGCGCGCTCCGGGCATGACCTGGCACCGGATGCCGCTGTTCGTGTGGTCGCTGTACGGCACGGCCTGGATCCAGGTGCTCGCCACGCCGATCGTCGGCATCACGCTCCTGCTGGTGATCGCCGAGAGGCTGTTCGGCGTCGGCGTCTTCGATCCCGCCAAGGGCGGCGACCCGGTGCTGTACCAGCACCTTTTCTGGATCTATTCCCACCCCGCGGTCTATATCATGATCCTGCCCGCCATGGGGGCGATCAGCGAGATCATTCCCACGTTCGCCCATCGCACGATCTTCGGCTACCGGGCCATCGCCTATTCCTCGATCGCCATCGCGGCCCTCGGCTCGCTGGTATGGGGCCACCATATGTTCACCAGCGGCATGGGGGAGCTGGCGAACACGATCTTCTCCCTGCTGACCTTCCTGGTCGCCGTTCCGAGCGCGATCAAGGTTTTCAACTGGACGGCGACGCTCTATCAGGGATCGATCGAACTCAAGCCCCCGATGATCTTCGCCCTGACCTTCATCTTCCTTTTCATGATCGGGGGAATGACGGGCGTCATGCAGGGCGCGCTCAACGTCAATACCCACCTGCACGACACCTACTGGGTCGTCGGGCACTTTCACTACGTCATGTTCGGCGGCACGGGCATGGGCTTTCTGGCGGCCCTGCTTTACTGGTTCCCCAAGATGACCGGCAGGATGTACAACCTCAAGGCGGCGGTGGTTTCGTGGTTCCCGATCTTCATCGGCTTCAACATGCTCTATTTCAGCATGCTGGTGCTCGGCGCCATGGGCATGCCGCGCCGCTACTACACGCACCTTCCGCAGTACCATGCGGGCCATGTCGTGGCGACCGTCGGTTCTTTCATCCTGGCCGCCGGCATGCTGTTGTTTTTCGCCAATCTGGCGGTGGCCGCCGTGCGCGGCAGGAAGGCGGAGGAGAATCCCTGGGGAGGGGTGACCCTCGAGTGGCAGGTGGCCACGCCGCCGCCGCCCGAGAACTTCGAGGCCATTCCGGTCGTGCGCGGGCGGCCCTACGTATTCAATCCGGAGGTCGCGCGATGAGCACGGCGACGGACGGGGCGCACGGGGACTTCGAGGGCGCGAAGCTCGGCATGTGGCTGTTTTTGTTCACCGAGATCCTGCTCTTCGGAGGACTGTTCCTTCTTTACTCGGCGTACCGCTCCGTCTACCCCCGGGATTTTCACAACGGGGGCCAGCACCTCAACGCCGTGATCGGCGTTGCCAACACCGTACTGCTGCTGACGAGCAGCCTGACGGTGGCGCTGGCGGTGACGGCCCTGCGCCGCGGCGAGCGCCGCCTCAGCCGCCTGTGCCTGGGCGCGACCGTGGCGCTCGGCTGCCTGTTTTTGTTCAACAAGTACCTCGAGTGGAGCGCCGAAATCCGGCACGGCATCTACCCGAACTCGCCGCAACTGCTCGAGCGGCCGGGAGGCGAGCAGCTCTTCTACGGGTTGTACTACAGCATGACCGGCCTGCACGGCCTCCACGTGCTCGCGGGCGTCGTGCTGTTGTCGGTCATGCTGGTGATGCTGCGCCGGGAGGGGGCCGCGCGCTCGGATTATACGAAACTGTACAACAGCGGACTTTACTGGCATCTGGTGGACGTGATCTGGATATTTCTGCTGCCCCTGTTTTATCTGGCGGCCTGAACTGCGGTGCTTTGCGGGAGTCGGCGATGCAACGGGACCAAGCACGGGAGCATGCAATCCCTTACGCGACCCTGGTCAAGGTCTGGCTCGCCCTGCTCTGCCTGACGGCCCTGCTGGTCTTCGTGAGCAAGGCCTACCACGAGGCCCTGTCGGTCTGGGCGATGCTCACCATCACGCCGCTGAAGGCCGGCCTCGTGTTCTTCTATTTCATGCACCTGAAGTACGAGCGGACCTACATCAAGGCCATGGTGCTGGTGACGCTGGCCCTGCTGGTCCTGTTCATCGGCTTGATCTTCCTCGACATTTCATTCAGGTGACGCCATGCCCTTTGTCCCCGCCGCTTCGACCGCCGCTGAAGGAGTGGATTCGGTATTCATCGCCATCCTCGCCGTCAGCGTGGTGTTCCTGCTTCTGGTCACGTTTCTGATGGTGTATTTCGTCGTCAAGTATCGCCGCAAACGCCATCCCAGGGGGCGGGACATCGAGGGCAACGCCTGGCTCGAAATCGCCTGGACCCTGGTGCCGACCGTCCTGTTCGTCGCCATGTTTCTTTACGGGTGGACCAATTTCCGTTACATGCGCAACGTGCCGCGGGATGCCATGGTCGTCGAGGTTACGGCCCGGCAGTGGGCCTGGGGATTCCGGTATCCGAACGGCAAGAGAACCACGGAGCTCTATGCCGCCCTGGGCAAGCCGGTCAAGCTGGAACTGCGCTCGCTCGACGTGATTCACGGGTTTTTCGTGCCCGCATTCCGCATCAAGCAGGACGTCGTGCCCGGCAAGGAGAACTACACCTGGTTCACGCCGACCCAGCTGGGGTCGTTCGACATCGAATGCACCGTCATTTGCGGTACGGAGCATGCCAATATGCTCTCCAAGGTCGTGGTGGTTCCGGTCGCGGATTTCGAACGGTGGTATTTCGGCGACGAGGACGCCGAGCCTCCCGGGAGGGGGGCGGCGGCCGAAGCCGTCGCCCCTGCCGTGCCGGAGCATCCGGCGCTGGCGATCCTGCGCGCCGGGGACTGCCTCACGTGCCATTCGCTGGACGGCAGCGTCATGGTCGGCCCCACGTTTCTCGGGATGTACGGTGCCGTCCGCACCGTCAGGGACGGCGGCGGCGTCGCGCGCCAGGTGCGCGCGGACGAAGCCTACCTGGAGCGCGCCATCCGGGATCCGATGTCGGAGATCGTGCAGGGCTATCCTCCCGCCATGCCGGCCGCCGAGCTCGGGGAGGCGGACATGCGCCAGGTGATCGAGTTCCTCCGGGGCCTGAAGTGAGTGCCGGCGAATTCGCTTCCACCGTGGCCGTGAGCCGGGCCGGCGGGACGCCGGGCGCCGCCGTCCTGTCGCGGCTGCGCCTCGTGCTGGAGCTCGGCAAGATCCGAATCTCTGCGCTGTCGACCCTGTCGGCGGCCACGGGCGCCGTCCTGTGCGCGCGCTCCGCGGGTTGGGGCCTGGCGACGCTGTGCGCCGGCGTGCTGGCCGTGGCCATGGGAGCCTGCACCTTGAACCAGGTGCAGGATCGCAGCTACGACGCGCGCATGGAGCGCACGCGCCGGCGCCCGATACCGCGCGGCGCCGTGCGGCCCTCGGCGGCCGCGGCCGCCGGCGTATTCCTGGTCCTGCTGGGCACGGCGGTCCTGGCCCTGGCGCACAACGTCGCCGCCGCCTCGCTGGCGGCGGCCGCCGTGCTCTGGTACAACGCCCTGTACGCCTGGCTGAAACGGAGGTGGGCCCTGGCCGTGATTCCCGGGGCGCTGATCGGCGCCCTTCCCCCGGTGATCGGGTGGGTATCCGCGGGCGGCGCGCCGTGGGATGCGGGCGCGCTGGCCCTGGCCCTCTTCTTTTTCCTCTGGCAGGTGCCGCACTTCTGGCTGCTGGCGCTCGCCCGCGCCGCCGACTACGAGCGCGCGGGCCTGCCTTCCCCTGTTGCCTTGCTGGGCGTCCGAGGGCTGTCGCGCTTGACCGCCGTCTGGATGCTCGCCGCCTTCGCTTCGAGCCTGCTGGCGCCCTACGGCCTCAAGAGCGCAGCCTGGTCGGGTGCGGCCCTCGCGGCTCTCGGCCTTTGGGTCGTTCCGGCGGCCTTGCGGTTGTTCGGCGGGCAATGGCAGCCGGGCGTGCACGGGCGCGCTTTCCGCTTCATCAATATTTACGCGCTGTGCGTCATGGCGCTGCTCGTCGTGGGCGCCCTCCTGTGAGCGGCGGTCCACCGCCGCCGGCGGTCTAGCGCCGGACCGGATAGTGCATCCTGTCGGGCAGCGGCTTGCGCGGCAGCATCTCCTCGCGCATGGCGGTGTTGTAGACGAAAGCCGCCATGATCACCGAGGCCTGCATCAGATCCTCGATGCTGAGGTGGTCGAACACGTCCATGTTCGTGTGATGGACGCGCGTCCCGTAATCCAGCGGATCCTGGATGAACTGGAAAGCCGGCAAGCCGACATTGTCCAGGGCCCCGTGGTCCGACCCGCCGGTGTCGCGCAACACGACGTGGGTCGCCCCCAGATCGTGGAACGGTTCGAGCCAGGCTTCGAAGATCGGCTTGACCGCCGCGTTGCTCTGAGCGTAGATGCCGCGGATCCGGCCGCTGCCGTTGTCCAGATTGAAGTAGCCGGAAAGTTTTGCGTGGCCGGGCTTGAGTTTCATCGTTTCGGGATCGCCGAAATGTTCCTGGACATACGCCTTGCTGCCGACCCAGCCTTTCTCTTCGGCGCTCCAGAGCACGACCCGGATCGTCCGGCGCGGTTTGACCCCCAGGGTCTTCAGGATGCGGACGGCCTCGAGCGCGACCGCGCATCCGGCGGCGTCGTCCGCCGCGCCCGTGCCCGGACTCCAGGAATCGATATGCCCGCCGAGCATGACGACCTCGTCGGCCTTGTCCGTGCCCGGGATCTCGCCCACGACATTGTAGCCGCGCAGGTCCCGGTCGTAGAACTCCGTGCGCACCTCGACCTCCATTTTGGCGGGCTCCTTGAACTCCTCGATGATCCGGTGGATGCGGTTGTAATGCTCGGCGGCCAGAATGATCTCCGGCAGCGGGCGCGGCCTTTTCGGATCCCGTGCCTGTCGGACTCCCCGGGCCGTGACCGTGCCGTATTCTCTCCGGGCGGCTCCGCTCGACGAAACCAGCACCCCGACCCCCTCGCTCCGGAAGAAATCTTCGAGGTCGTCCTCGAACCCGCGAACGTAATCGGGCTCGGGGGGCGCGGGGATGCGGACGGGCGTTTCGGATAGCTGCTCCAGGCTTGCTGCGTCATGGCGCCTGGCATCGGGGGTGAAGTTCGTAGGCACGGGCTTCGGCGGCTGGTAAAGGACGATCTTCCCGCCCAGTTTGCCCTTGTAGCGCGCGAAGTCGTCGCGCGAGCGGATATCCACGTAGACCGGCGTGCCCGAGATCTTTCCCTTGGTGCTCGATCCCCATTCGACCGAGATGGCGATCAGCGGGGCGTAGTGCGGCTCGAGCAGGTGCGCCGAAACATAGCGCAGCGCCCAGCCGACGCCGAAGTCCTCGTAAGGCTCGAGGGCCACGTTGGCCAGGCCCCATTCCTTCATCTTGCCTGCGGCCCACTTGTTGGCGCGGTCGATTTCGGGCGACCCCGTCGGCCGCGGCCCGATGACATCGGACAAATAGGCCGCGAGCTTGCCCACCTGGCTGTGCTTCAAACCCTCGAAGCGGATCCTGTTCATCATGTCCAGATCCGGCTTGTCCTGGGCGGCGCAGAGAGCGGCGGAAAGGGCGGCGATCGCCAGCGAGCACAGCAATCTGCGGCAGGTTTTGTCGTAGCGGTAAGCGAACATCAGGCCTCCTTTCAGAAAGCGGTAACGGAGCCGATTATCATCGAGCCGCGGGCGGCAGGCAAGCGGCACAATCGCCGCGCGCCCCGGGATCGGTGCGGCCTGGGGGGAGAGGCGCGCGAAATCATGTGCCGGTGCGAGAGCGGGGGCTGTAGGCGCGACCAGGACCTGTTATATGATGCCGATCGAAAGGCCCGGCGCGTTCCGCCCGGCAGGAGAGAGGGAACGATGCAGGACGCATGGCAGAATCCCTATGACGCCGTTCTTTACCCCAGCCACTGTTTTTCCCAGACGCACCCGGACCGCCTGGCGGCGCTGGCGGCGCTGTTCGGCATGCAACCCGCGCGCGTCGAGAGCTGCCGCGTTCTGGAGCTTGGTTGCGGCGACGGCAGCAATCTGATTCCGATGGCCCTCGGCCTGCCCGACAGCCTCTTTCTCGGTGTGGACAGCGCCCGCCGTCCGCTGGAACGGGGCAGATCTGTCATCGCGGAGCTCGGCCTCGCCAACATCGCCCTCGAACAAGCGGACATCCTGGAAATATCCCCGGAGCTCGGCCGGTTCGACTACATCATTTGCCACGGCGTCTTTTCCTGGGTGCCCGAGGAAGTGCGGCGCAGGATCCTGGCCGTGTGCCGCGACAATCTCGCACCGCAAGGCGTGGCGTACGTCAGCTACAACGCCTATCCCGGTTGGCACATCCGGCGGATGGTACGCGAGATGATGCTTTTTCACGTCGGCGCGCTCGAGGATCCTTCGAAGAAGATCGCGCAGGGGCGGGCGCTGATCGCGTTTTTGGCGGAAGCGCAGCCCGATGCAAGCCCCTTGCGCGCCCTTTTGGAGGCGGAACTCAAAGAGCTCAACGAGCGCAAGGACGAGGCGCTCTTCCACGACGAGCTGGCCGCGATCAACCAGCCGTTCTATTTCCACGAGTTCATGGAGCTGGCGGCGGCGCACGGGCTGCACTATCTGGCGGAGGCGGACCTCGCCGACATGTTCGGCGGCCGCTTCGGCCGGGCGGTACGAGATAAGCTGCATGCCATTTCCCCGGACCTTGCCTCCAAGGAGCAGTATCTGGATTTCCTCAAATGCCGGCGCTTCCGCCAGACGCTGCTGTGCCGCGAGGGGGTCCGGCTGTCACGGGAACTGCCGCCCGAGCGGATGAAGGATTTCTTCATTTCGGCGAGATTGCGGGAGGATCGCGACTTCGAAGACGCCGGCTCGGGCGCCGAACTCGAGTTCCAGGGAGTGACCGGCTCGTGCCTCAAGACCGGCGATGCGCTGGTCAAAGCGGTATTGATCACGCTCGGCCAAGCCCGGCCTCAGGCGCTGCACTTCGAAGAGCTCCTGGCGCGCGTCTGCTCGGAGCTGCGCCGGGACGGGGTGCGCGAAAAGGGCGACGAGGGCTCGCAGCTGGCCGACGTGATCCTCGCCTGTCTTTGCGCCGGCCTGGTGGAGCTGCGCACGCGCAGGCCTCGACTGGCGGCGAGTGCCGGTGAGCGCCCTGCGGCGAGCCCGCTCGCGCGCCTGCAGGCCCGGAGCGGATCGTTATTGACCAACCTGCTGCACAACACGGTCGCATTGCAGGATCTGTTGTTGCGCGAGCTGCTGCAGCGTCTCGACGGCACCCGCGACCGCGCGGAGTTGCTCGAGTTGCTGCGTGCCCAAGCGCGTTCGCAGGGTGCCGCCGGCGACTTCCCACTTCCTGAACGCGGGGACCTCGAACGCGCCCTTACGCTCTTTGCCCGCTCCGCCCTTTTATTTCGCTGACATTTATTTCGGTGACAGGCTACTCAACCCCTAAACTCGGAGTTTAGGGGTTGAGTAGCCTGTCACCGAAATAAAGATCGTCGCTCTGCCAAGCCCAGCCGAACTCGGGGCAATTGGTCTTGCCCAGCAGGATCGCTCCGGCCCCGCGCAGGCGCTGGACGACCACGGCGTCTTGCGCCGGCACGAATGCGGCGCGCCCCTCCGTGCCGCCCGTGCAGATGCCGCCGCGGCTCTCGATGGCATCCTTGAGAGTGAAGGGAACGCCGTGGAGAGGCCCGCGCAGCTCGGCGCGCGCCAGGGCGCGATCCGCCTCGCGGGCTTCCGTCAGAGCCTGCTCGGCAGGCAGTTGCACGACGGCATTAAGCTTCGGATTGACCTCCTCGATGCGCGCGATGCATGCCCGGACGAGCTCCTCCGAAGAGATGCGCTTCTCCCGGATTGCGCGGGCGAGCGATGCGGCGGACTCCATCAGCAACGGTTCCATGATCGATCGTGGTAATGGAGGCGCGCAAGTCCGGCAACGCAGCATCATCGGCCGCCGGCCTCGCGCAGGCGGACCCGTTTGGTCATGTGCGCCAGGCGCTGGTTGTTCATCATGAGTCCCCTCCGGTACCCGATCATCGTCATCGAATAGCCGGGGAAGCCCCCGGACACGATGACGTGAAGGTCTTCCGGGCCGTACAGGACGGGGATCCTGCCTCCCGGTTTGAGCGCCTCCTCGCGGTCTTTCGGCAGGTCGCCCGAAGCGATCGCCTTCCGGATCGCGTCGATGTCCGACGCGCCGAGCTGTTCATAGGGGGTGCCGGACTCACGGTAGAGGTGCTCGATCAGCTTTTCCCTGCTGAATCCCAGCCGCGATTTCATCTCCTGGGCGATCTCCGGGTTGAGAACAACCAGGTGCCGGTTCCATCCTCCCGGGCCCTTGTAGTTGCTCCCCATGCGATCGCGGGCGATCTGTCCCAGAATGTTGTTGATGATCATTTCCGGAGTGGTGATCGCCACCGCGCCGCCGCCGTGGACATATGGGCTTCCCAGGCCGTAGGTGTGACCGTAGATCACGTCCACGCTGACGCAACTGTCGGTTGCCGCAAAGCCCTGGCTGACGTGGTAGGGATCCCAGGGACTGTCCTTACCGTTTTCGGCGATGACGATGAAGGTGTGCGGATTGGCGCGCCCGATCAGCGCCATGTCGTTTTCCTGCGGCCACAGTTGGCCCAGATTGATCATGGCCATGCGGACGGAGCGGCCGATGGTGCTGTTGGCGCGGTTGCCGTAGCTCAACATCCCGATGTCGGCGTTCATGCCGAGCCTCTCGACGACCGGACCGCTGATCGTGATGACCAGATTGAACGATCCTGTCGAGGTCAGGAAGTGCTGGTGATCGAAGTCCTTGTCCAGCACCCCTTCCATCGCCGCGATGATCACGGGCAGATACTCCGGTCGGGCCCCGGCCATCACCGCGTTGACGGCGATGCCTTCCACGGTGGCGATGCCTTTTCTCGGGTAGATCACGCCGATGACTTCCTGCGGCGAACGGTCCGTGCCCGTCAGCATCCACCGGACGCGCTCGGGCGTGGGAGGTACGATGGGCAGGCCGTCCGACCAGCGATTCCGCAGAAACAGGTCGTGGAGTTCTTCCAGGGCTTCGGCATAGGTCGCGCCCGAAACCTTGATGTTTTCCTTCTTTTCGGGTGGCTTGGGTCTGACGTCGTTTTCCTCGGCAGTGATCGGCCGGGTGAGAGCATCGATGATCCGGTCGAAATGCGCCGATACCACGCGGATCGCCCTCTGTTTATCCCTCCCGTCGGTGTAGTAGGTTTCGGCGGGAATGGCGACGATGCGCAACTTGGGCACGCCGTTGTCCTCGGCGGCAAGGCGCGCACCTTTCAGAAAATTGGACGTGGTCAGATATACGGTGGGGACTCGCAGCTTTTCCAACCTGGAGGAGCCGGCGCCGCCGGCCCATGTGCAGCCCCCTCAATCACCCACGCCGTAGACGAGGGTATCGACCTCCTTGGCGACCTGGGCCGCCATCTTGTCGCCGATATCCAGGGGACCCCGGTAGCGGACGGTGGTCACGGTCGGATGCTTTTCTTTCAGGACTTTCTCGAAGGCGTCGAAGAAGTTATCGCCGCCGGCCTTTCCCAGCCAGTAAATGCCCACTTTTTTCCCGGCAAGCTCCTTCACCCTGGGGCTGGGAGCGATCACCGGAGGCGGCTCCAGGTCGGAGCGCGGATTCATCACTTCGATGGTGACGGGAGCCGACTGCCCGGCTGCGGCTGCCGGCGTTCCCGGGAAAACCAGCATGCCCGACGCCAGAAATTGAATCAGTATCGCCATCGGTAGCCTCCTTGATGCCATGGATCGACGAGTTCGGATCATCGGGATCATCGGCGGCATGCACTCGGTCGCTCCAGGATCCTGCAGCAGGATCGGGCCGGGGCGCGGCGGCACCCCGGGAGCGATACTTCGAATACAAACTAAATCGCATTGTCCGCCGGCCGTCAGGATACCACAAGTCCGGCCGTAATAGCCCGGTTTGATGCAAACCGCAGGCTCCTTCATGCCGGTCGCGGGCCCCCGTCCGCCGATTGCCGGTCGGCGCCTTTGGATGAGCACGATCCCAGCTGTGTGTGCGGGGTGCACGCGGTATGGCGATAGTGCGCAACTGCACCGCACCCGAAGGCGGGCACGCGCGGGTCCGAATGGCTCAGGCTTGACACCATGATGACAACATGAGAGCATCAAAGCATGCGCACCACGTTGACTCTCGAGGATGACGTACACGCAAAGATCGCGGCGGAGGCGAGAAGGACGGGAAGGCCGTACAAGCAGATCGTCAATGAGCTGCTGCGGCGCGCGCTGGTGATGGAGGTCCGCGTCAAGAAGCGGCGTCCCTTCAGAGTTCGCGGCCGAGCTCTGGTCGGACGCCCTGGATTGAACTACGACAACATCGGCGAATTGCTCGAACAGCTGGAAGGGCCTTCGCACCCATGATGCTGCTCGACGCAAACATCCTTCTTTATGCGTACGACACATCGGCCGAGCGCCATAAAGAGGCCCGCAGGTGGTTGGAGCGCTTGTTTTCAGGCGCGGATCCCGTCGCGCTGTCATGGCAATCGATCACGGCCTTCCTGCGCATCGGAACGAATCCCAGGGCCTATAAGGCTCCCTTCACCCTCCGGGAGGCCACCAAGATAGTCGCTCAGTGGTTGGCCCATCCGATGCTGGTGGTCTTGACGCCTACAGCCCGGCACTGGGACATTTTCCTCCAAATGCTGGAGAGCGGACAGGCTTCCGGCCCGCTCGTCATGGACGCGCACTTGGCAGCTCTTGCGATTGAACACGGGGCGGTCCTATGCACGACGGACCGAGATTTTTCGCGCTTCCGGGGCCTGCGGACTCTTGATCCGCTTTCATCCCGCCCGCCGAAATAGATCGCGGGACATGCCCGCGGTGGGATCATGCGAACAGCGAACGACCGCCGGGCTCAGGGCTTCGAATACTCCGCGTAGAGCTTCTGGTATTCCTGGATCTTGGCTCCGAGCTGCGCGAAGGCCTGGGTCTGGGTGGCGTCGGCTGGTTCGAGTTCGATCCGGCCTTCCGGCACGCCTGCCCCCTGGAAGGTGATCTTGTTCTTCTGGAATTGCGGCGGCTTGAGCGATCCCATGGCGATCTTGAAGCCGTGATCCCCGGTGCTCGGCTGGTATTCGATGGTGAAGCCGTCGACGCGCAGGATCCCCGTGCATTCGCTGCCGCCGAACAGGACGTACTTGCGGCCGTGTTGGTGCTTGACGCGCACGCTGAAGGGAACCTTCATGGAGCTCAGCAGCCCGAGCTTGCGGTTTTCCGTCGCGATCCGGCGATCGATCTCGTCGGCATGCTCCGGGGGATTCGGGTAGTGCTTCTTGAGTTGCGTGAGGATTTCAAGGGCGTCCTGGTGCTGGCGGCTTGTGCTTTTCGCCTGGGCCTGGTCCCAGGCGCGGATGAAGATATCCCTGTCGAGGACCCTGGCTTCGCCGTCCTGCGGGTTGATGGCGAGCATGAGCCGGACGGGGCGCAGCGCATTCTCCTCGCCTTCGGGGGTTACGTAGTTCTGGCGATCCATGGCGGCGCGCGCTCTGGCCTTGAGGTCGTTCATCGTGCCGGTGACGGCCTGATCGTACGCCGACTGCAGCCCGGCATAGCAGCCTTCGGGCACGTTGCGCGACCTGGCCTGTGAGACCAGCTCGCGGGCGGCCGCGAAGTCTTTCAGGTCCAGCTTTTCGCGCCCGGCCGCAACCAGCTCGTTGCAGAAGCCCTGGCGCGCCTGACGCAGGGCCGGGGATTGATCTTCGCCTTCGGCGTTCTGCCAGCGCTCGAGGGCGTCCCAGGCGGACTCGGCGGCGGGGGCGAAGAAATTGCGCGCCAGCAGGGCCTTGCGGAACATGTTCTCGAAGCGCTCGGTCGATATGGGGGTCTTGGGCGGCGCCGACGGCGGCGGCGCCGGTGTGGTGGTGGTTTCCACCGGCGGCGGCGTCGGCTCCAGCGGCGCCTGTGCCACGAGAACGTAATCTCTCTGGATGTCGCCGCGCTCGGTAATCTCCACCGTGTCGAGCTTGGTTTCGTAACCCTGCAGCTGCAGGCGCACGCGATATACGCCCGGAGGCAGCTCGGTGTACGGCAGCGGGGTCGATCCCCGGTACTCGTCGTTGAGGTAGACCTGGGCGCCGGGAGGCGTGGAGTTGACCACCAGCCTGCCGCTGGCCGGACTCGACGAGTAGTAGAGCAGCACGAAGATGATGCTGAGCAGCAAGAGGGCCCCGATGCCGATCCCCAGGTACACCTTGCTCGAGAGGCGGCGCCGCGGCAGCGCTCCGGTGCCCGTCATGTCCTGATCGGCGCCCCAGCCGAATCCGGTGAGCGTGTCGCGCAGGCTCCTTCTTTTGCCGGCGCCCCGTCCGGAAACGACCACGGTGCGCTCCTCCCCTTCGTCGGCGCGGTCCGGCAAGGTCCCCGGGAAGGTCGCGTCGCGCCGCGGCGCACGCTCCGGCTCGCCGCGCTTCGGCCTTGCGCCCACGCGCGTCTTGAACCAGCTGAACACGCTCCCTTCGCCGGCTCCGGTCTTTTCCTGGGCCGCCTCGGGCCACAGGCTCTCACTGCGCGGCGGCGCCGGCGGCGCGAACAGATCCGAAGGGGGGGCCGCGGCGGAAGGAGGAGGATACAGGACCGGCTCCGCCGGCGGCGGAGGATAGGAAGGCGGAGGATAGGAAGGAGCGGGGTACTGCGGGGGAGGCACGGCGACCGACGGGCGCGGGGGCTCGAGCGGCTGCTTGCAGGCGGCGTCGAGCTCCCGGATGAATTCGTCGACGGAGGCGTGGCGTTCGGTCGGGTGCTTGGCGATGGCGCGCAGCACCATGCGCGCGAGCAGCGGCGGGACGTTGGGGTTGGTGAAACTGGGCGGCAGCGGCGGGGCGCCGTCCATGATGGCGGCCAGGTCCTGCGCGTTCTTGGCGTCGTAGGGCAGACGCCCGGCGAGCAGCTCGTACAGAATCACGCCCAGACTGTAGACGTCCGCGCGGTAGTCCGGGGCGGGCAGGTCGCGCACGATGCCGATCTGCTCGGGCGCCAGATAGGGCAGGGTCTCCGGCGTCGCGGTGAAGACGTCGGCCCCGGAACGGACGCCGCTGCGATGGAATCCCGAAACCTTGACGCTCCCGTCCGGCCCGATCAGGATTCTCGTGGGATGCAACGCCCCGTGGAGCATGGAGGACCGGTGGGCGGCGAGCACTCCCTCGGCGGCCTGGCGCACGATGCGCGCCGCTTCCTGAGGCGTGATCCCGGGATACTGGCGGCGGTAAGTCTGGAGGTTGGTGCCCTGGAAACACTCCATCAGGACGGCGTTGGTTCCGTCGGGCGCCGTCTCCATGCCGTAGACCCGGAGGATGTTGGGATGATTGAGGCGGGCGGCGAGCTTGACGGCGTCGCCGAAGGCCTCGAGGAGGATCGGGCTGCCGAGCTTGTCCTGCGGGATGATCTGCAGCGCCACCGGGCCGCGCACAGGCTCCTCGGCCTTGTAGATCGGGCCGAGTTCACCGTCGGCGATCTTTTCCACCACACGGCAACTGCCCACGCCTCTGCCCACGTAGGGATCGGCTCCTGCGGGCATGTCCTGCAAAGGCGAGCCGTCGATCGGGCAGACGCGGAAGTCTTCCTCCCAGCTGCGCTTGCATGTGGAGCAGTATTTCATCGATTGCCTCGCTGTCCAAGCCGGTGCCGGCGGACCGGTGCCCGGACGATCCGCAGCTCCGATCGCATACCGTATCGTCCGCACAGCATGATAGCCCATTCTTTCGACAAAATGAAAGTCCCGGCTCGGTCCGGGCGGGGCGGCGGTATGCGGCGCGGGGCGCCCGGAGCTACCACAGGGCGGAAACCGGTTCCATGGCGAAATTGAACAGGTGCGGCTTCTGGCAGATCAGGGCCACGGAGAAGATGTCCATGACGTAGTTTCTGGTTTCGTCCGGCAGCCAGCCGTTGCGGTAGAAGTTCCAGAAGTTGCGCTGGCGCGGATCGTTGGGCAGCTGGTCGAGCTTTTCGATGATGCGCGTCTGGCCGTAATTGTACGAGGCGATGACGAGCAGGCCTGAAGCGGCGGCCTTGCTCGAGTACAGGTAGGCGAGGTAGCGGGCCGCGGCATGCGTGGAGCGGAATTCGTCGTGGCGCTGGTCCGACGGGTCATACTGCCGCAGATGCTTCAGCGGCCCGAGCGTGAGGCCGTATTCCACCGCGGTCGCCGGAATGAACTGCCACATGCCCTTGGCGAATCCCAGGCGCGTCTCCGGCCCGACCTGGCGCGCGTCGAAGTCGCTCTCTTCCAGGGCGATGAACAGCAGGTCCCGGGGCAGGCTGTACTGGTCGAGGGCTTCGCGGATGACCTTGAGCAACCCGCGGGTACGCGCGCGCTCGAGCGCGGTACGCAGGCGCGGCGTAGCGCGCCACTTTTCCACATAGGAGAGCACGGCCTTCTGGAAGTCCGGGGGCACCTGGAAATCCGTCTCCCCCAGATCGCGCGCCAGCCTCATGATGGCCTTCTCGACCTCGCTTTTGCCGCGATAGGCCCCCAGTTTTTCCAGATATTCGTCGTAGAGTTTCTGGGCTCGCGCCCTTTCGTTGCTCAGATCCTGCAGCTGCTCCCGGGTCATGCTCTCGCGCTGGCCGACGAGCTTGGCGTCGACGAGGCGCATTTGATAGAAAACCTCCTCGGCCAGCCTTTTCATCTGCTGCAGCTCGCGGTTCTTCCGGTAAAGTTCGACCGAGATCGCCGCCGCGGCCACCAGGAGCACGCCCACCAGGACGAGAAGGGGCCAGCGGCGCCGCTTGTAATACTTCTGCGCCGCCTGCAGGAAGAGCATCGTGCGCTCGCCCGCCGCCCCGCCTCTGGCGGCGTGCTCGAGCTTGCGCAGGATCTTGTCGCTTTCCGACGAATGCCCGGGCTTGCGGCGCCGGGCGCCTCCCTTGTGACGGAACTCGAACGTCGGCCCGCCCTCGCCCAGCTGCACGCGGTCACCGTGCTCGAGGCGGGTCGCGCGGATGCGCTCCCCGTTGACGAAGGTGCCGTTGGTGCTGTCGAGATCCTCGATTTCGCACGCGCCCGCGCGCATGCGGATCTCGGCGTGCCGCGCGGATACGGGAGAACCCGGGACGCGTCCGACCACGACGTCGTTGTCCTGGCTCCTTCCCAGCCGGATGGTTTCACGGTTGAGGGGAATGGGTTCGCGGCCGCCCTCCCATTCGCCCGTGAGCGGGACTATGGATGGGATGTCGGCCTTGCCCGCTGCCTCTACGCGGACTTCGAAGACAGGTCCGTCTTCGCCGAGCTGCACGCTGTCGCGGTCATCGAGCGGTTCCCGGTTTATGCGGCGGCCGTTGAGGAACGTGCCGTTGGTACTGCCCAGGTCGACGAGCGTGTAACGGCCGCCCGAGAACCGGATCTCGGCGTGATAGCTCGACACCACCTTGTCCTGGAAAACGACGTCGTTGTCGGGCTTGCGGCCCAGGCGGACGATCTTCTCGTCGAACTGGTCGCGGCGGCCCTCAAGCGAGCCGGTGCGATGGACCAAGCGGATCGTCATGGATCTGCATGATAGCGAAAGCCGCCGGCATTTCAAAGCACGCCGGCAGGCGGGCGGCGCTTGCCGGCCGGCTGCCGCAAGGGCGCGGGAAAGCGCTATCCCGTGGCTGTAATTTGGATACCGGCAGGGACGGGAGCCGCCAGCACCGGAGCTCCGCTGCCGGAATGGCAATGATTCGCACCGCGCAGGGGTGCAACAGGTTGAATCGCCCCTGCGGGGCTCGACATTGTCCGAATCGCGGATCCCGTGAGAGATGTGGTGCGGGATTAAGTGATTCCGTGCTATAATGAAAATTAATGGCTGACCAATCATCTCCCTTCGGGCGGCGAAAACCGGCCGACGAGGCCCGATCCGTCTCGAATTGCGCGGAGCTGCATGTCGATGGCTTCGGCAGTTTCACCATCGATCAGGTCGCCACCGTGGGACGCGCTTCGGACTGCCAGGTCCATATCAACGTAGGCTCGGTTTCGCGCAACCACGCCCGGTTGTTCTTCGAAGCGGGGCATTTCTGGGTCAAGGATCTCGACAGCGCCAACGGCACCACCGTCAACGGCAAGAAGGTCCGGCTGCAGATGCTGGCCGACGGCGACCGGCTGTGCTTCGGCGAAGTCAAGGCCCAGTTCCGCTGCGGCGTGCGGGCCACGGGGCCGGCGCCTCTGGTCGAAGATCCCTTGGCGGGCAGGAAGAGCAGCGATCTGGATGGTACGCCCACGGGCGGCCTGGGCGAGCCTTTCGCGCGGGCGCGGCCGCCCAAAGGGACGGGTGCCGGCGAAGCGAGCCCGACCTTGCGCGACGAGGTCCTGCCGGAGAAGGACAGCCGCCTGCAGGCGCTTACCCGCAAGATCGAGAGCCTGCAGGCCGAGAACGAGCGTCTGCGGCTCGAAGTCTGCCAGCTGCGCACCACCTTTCGCGGCGGCACATCCTCGACGGCGGCCCCCGAGCCTGAGAGCGGCGAGGTCGAAAGGCTGCGCGGGCTGGTGAGCCGGCTGGAACGCGCCCTGGCCGACGCCAACATCCGCATCCGCAACCTTCAGGAGCAGCTCGACAAAGGCCGGTAGGCCGAGCGCGGCCGGCAGCGAACCGGATCTCTCCGGCTCGATCGCAGCACGCGGCCGCGGCGGCGTGCCGGGCTCAGCGGAACGAGGCCGCCGTCATTGCCTGCGTCACCCTTTCGGGGCAACGCATCCCGGAGAAGAATCCGGGCGCAAAGGGGTTGCTCACATTGCGCGCCATGAGCCGGTAGTTGACGTCGAGGCGCCGGCCGTCGGAGCTGTTGAGCGACCAGGTGACATTGTACGTGGTGGGCGACTGCGGCGTGATGCGGGCGAGGCCGAGCAGCCGGAAGAATGCCCATTCGCCGTCGAAAGTGGGGCTTGCAGGCCTTTCGCCCGTTCCGGTGATGCTGACCGATATGCGCGCCTGCGGAGCTCCCGACTTCCCGGGCCAGGTGAACGCCTGGGGCGAGGGCGCCCAGTTTCCGTAAACGAGGCGCTGGCCGTCGATCTCGAGGCGGCTCTCGGTCACTCCTCCGGAAGGCGGCTGCGGTGTCAGATCGAAGGTGATCGAAGGTTCCGGGCTGCCCGAGCCGAACATTCCCTCGCGCACGGTGCCGGCCTTTTTGAGAAAGGCGAGAAAGTCGGGCGCGAATTCGACCTTCCCTCCCACGAGGTCCGCTGGCTCCCAGCCGTCCTCGGTCGGTCTGAGGAAGCTCTTCAGTTCGTTTTCATAGAACGTCCAGATCAGTCCCTGGCCCGGTTTCAGGTACTGCGCGAGCATGGACAGGGGCAGGTCCTGGCCCGCGGGGTTGAAGGGATAGCGCGACTCGATCTCCCTGCGGAACGTATCGGCGATGCGCTGTTTCCACAAGCCGTCGAGGCGGTAGCCGGCCTCCCGCAAGGTCGCCGACCACGCCTGGCGCAGAGGTTTCTCGAGCAGCGGTCCGATCGGCAGGGTGCTCTTGGTCGTGCACATGCGCGCGATACGCGAGGTCAACCGGTAGGCATCGTGGAACTCGTCGCCCGACAGGTTGGTCGCGATCATATTGATATAGGCCTTGGCCTGTTCCCACTGGATGCCGGCGCCGAAGAGCGATTCGAGTTTTGCGTGGACTCTTCCCAGGGTTTCGACATACTGGGCCGAAAGGGAGGGGGACTTGCCGTCGGGCGAGGTCACCATCTCATGCAGCGGGGCGAACTGCTCGGCGACGGCGGCCACCATGTCGTCGCGGTTCATCCTGGTCGTGAGGCCGAGCGTCGCCAGCGCGCCCGTGACCATGTCGCCCAGACCTCCGCCCTTTTCCGGCTCGCGCCGCAGCATGGTCTGCCCGGCGACGCTCATGAGCAGGCGCGAGATCGGGGAGTCCTGCTGCGAGAATACGTTCAGGGCCTGGCGCGCCTCGGCAAGATCCGCCAGCGGCACGACGGAAATACCCTCCATGAAGCGCTGCCACTCGGTGGAATACTCGGCGAAGTACCGGTCGAGGATCTGCTTCTGGTAGTCGGCGTCGGAGATCTGCTGGGGGCGTGCGCCGGCATAGGTGGGGCCGACGACCCAATCGTCCTTGAGCACGGCCTTGCCGGCCTCGGTCGATGCCTGCTTGAAGTAGGTGCGCCATGCGGCTTCCGTGAACACTCCGGGCACGTCGTACGAGGAGCTCAGATAGTCGAGGCCCCGGCCGGAGGTGGCCGCCGACAGCGTGAAGGGCGGGAACTTGGCGTTGCCCTGGCTCTTCAGGGCGTTGTAGAGGCGGTCCATGGCCGGGAACTGGCTCAGGGCGCGGCGCGCGCGCGCCACCAGGCCGCTGTCCTGGGTGAGCTGGAGTTCGGGCTGGTTCCTGGGCAGCTGCTGGGCGTAGAAGCGCAGCTGCTTGAGCGCCGCATCCTCGGCTTCGGGAGCGCTGAAGCCTTTCCAGATCGGGGCGAGCGCGTTGTTGAGGAACGACTCCTCGGCGCGCGCGGGTTCGGTCATCATGAGGTAGGCCTTGAGGGCCGTGTAGAACTCCTCGAAACCGGTGGCGCTGTCGGCATGCGCGACCAGGTAGGCGAGCTTCTGGCGCAGGGCCTCGGCCGTCGGGGTCACAAAGGAGCGGCGCAGGCGCTCGAAGTAGATGTGGCGCACGGGCCCATTGATCCTTGCGCCGCTGTACAGCCAGAAGCGCAGCTTCCAGGGCGGGCCTTCGGTGGCGTGCTTGTCCAGTTCCTCGACGATCTGGCGCAGGCCTTCCATGGCCATGAGGTCGGTGGTGCGCTTACCGTCCCAGCCGGCGTCGGCAAGCTGCAATGCCGACTGGCGCGCGCGCGCGATCAGGGCGCGGTTTTCGCTGAAGGAGAAGGCCATGCCCACGATCAGGACGGCGCAGCAGAGCACCGCGGCGGCGAAGGCGACGTCCATCCACAGCCTGCGGCGCAACCGTGTTCCCACGGAAGCCGTGGCCAGCGGCCGGTCGGCGAAGATGATGCGCGGGAAGAGGTTTTCCAGGAAGTAGTTTTTCGAAGGTCTGGGGGGCTCTTCGGCCGCGGCCAGTTTGCGCCCGGGTTCCCAGGAGGGTTGGGCGGCCTGGGGCTCGGGAATGCGCACGGCGCCGCCGGCCGCCCCGGTCAGATAGAAGCCGCGGAACAAGGGACGTTCCGAATAGGGGGTCGGCTGCAGGAGGACTCCCATGAATTCGGTCAGCCTGGTCTTGAGGGCGGACATGCGGGACGGGAAAGCATAGATCCACGGCAGCTTGCTGCGATCCGGCTCGGCGGCCATGAGGCGCAGGCGGTGAAGGTTCATGGATTCGACCAGGCGGTCGAATTCCTGCGCGAAGATCTTGTCGTTGGCCATGGTGCGCCGCAAGGCGCGCGGGATGGTCGCACCCCAGACCTGGGCGCGCTCCTTGCTGCGCAGGTTGCCGAAGAATTCGTGAAAACCTTCGAGCTGGTCGCACTTGGTGAACAGGACATAGATGGGGAAGCGGATGCCGAGGCGCTTGATCATCTCGTCGAAGCGCTGGCGCAGGCTGTTGGCCAGACGTTCGGCTTCGCGCCCGGTGCGCTTGAGCAGGTCGGCGACGTCGACGGTTACGACCACGCCGTCGATCGGCCGGTCCTTGCGCGCGCGCTTCAGCAGGTCCAGGAATCCCTTGAAGGCGTCGAACCACTCCTCCTCGACGGCGATGCGGCCCGCCATGTCGATGACGATCCCCTGGCGCGAGAACCAGAACTCGCAGCTCGCGGGCGGAGCTCCGCGCTGGCGGATGCCCTCGGCGGTGGTGTAGGGGAAGTCGAGCCCGCATTCCTGCAGCACCGTGGTCTTGCCCGACTCGGCGGGCCCGAGCAGGAGGACCCAGGGGAGGGAATAGAGCACTTCGTCGCCCTTGCGGCCGCGGGCGAGCTTGGATTCGCGCAGCACGCGCACGGCGGTGTGGATCCTTTCGTGGAAACCGTCGAGCTCCGCCTGTTGCTGGGGCGGGACGGCCGCGCGCGGTGCGGCCGCGGCGGCTTCCCGGCGCCGGCTGCGGGCGGCCGAGAGGGCGCCGGCGATCCTGCGCGCCAGCCAGATGACGATCCAGATGACCAGAAGCGCGCCGAGGAAGACGAGCAGGATCATCAGGACGATCTTCATCTTTTCCCGTCCCAGGAAGGTGTCGATCGCCCACAGGGCTGCCGCCGCCAGCGCCAGGAAGACGCTCGCGGCCTTGACGGCCCGGGAGACCGGGGACGGTCGGGGTGGAAGGGGTGGAATGTTCGCGCTCATAGGCAAACCAACGGTTCGGCTCGGGCGCTGCGGCGCGCCCAGCCGCGGGCAAATCCGCTTCCCCGGGGAAGCAGGGAGTCGGGCGATTTCATAGAACCAGGCGCGCGGCGGCCTCGGCGGCCGCCGATCCCAGCTGAAGCTTGAAGATCAGAAACAGGACGACGACCAGCGCCGCCGACGCCAGCGCCGTGATCCACATCCAGCGCGGGACCACGCTCGGCGGCCGCTCCTCGGCCTCCTGCGGGATCCTCCAATGCGGCGCCAGCTCGTGCTCGGCGCCGCCGCGATAGGAGTTCACTTCGGAAGCGAGCTCCACGATCAGGCGGCGCAATTCCTCGTTGCCCCGCAGTTTGTATTTGCCGGCGAATCCCAGGATCAGGACGAAGCAGAAAACCTCGAGCAGGTCGGCCTTGCGGCTGCCCTTCTGGCGGATGCGCTGCAGCAGATCGAAGAAGCGCTCGCCCGCCATGTGATCGCCGAAATACTCGAGCTGCAGCGGGCGCTCGGCCCACTGGTCCTTGAACGTCAGGTTCGAGTTCAGGATGGTCTCGTCGATCAGCGCGCACAGGGCATAGCGCGTCGCCTTGATGTCCTCCTCGGCGTGCCCCGAGCGGGCGGCGCGCCTTTCGAGATCCTGGAGCAGGATCGCGATTTCCTTGCGCAGCGCGTCGACGTGCCCCGGATCCTTGCCCGCCTGGATGTGGAAGATGAGCGAGAAGGCCTCGGCGCACAGGTCGGCCAGGCTGAGGTCGGCGCCTCCTCCGGTCGCGTTCCAGGAGGTGCTTTCGAAGGGGTCTCGGCTGTGTGGCATCGGGTTCTCCTCTCGGGCCCTGCGCCCGCCGGGGAAGGTTCCCCGGCGCGCGCGTCAGTCCTTGACCGCGTAGAGTTCCAGGCGCAGATCGGGAAACTCCGCCGGGAAGTAGATGCAGATGTTGCGCGATGCCGCGATGGTGTCCCAGTAGGTCCCGAGCTTCTCCAGGCGGAAGTACTTGAAGCCCATGCGCGCGGGTATGGGGCCCGGGGGCACCGGCACCGGCCGCAGCAGGACGCCGGGCAGCGCCTGGCCCAGGAGGTAATTGATCGTGTCGAGCGAGGCGATCTTGCTCTTGCGCGGCACGCGTTCGATCAGCTGGGCTTCCGGCAGCTTGGCGTAAACCGCCAGGAAGAACTCGGCCGTGGCGGGCAGGCGCTCGTCCAGAATGCGCCCGACATAGAGCGACTCCTTGGTGCGCTCGAGCGGGATGGGGACGCAGCGCGTGGGGATGACCGTCTCCAGCAGCACGCGCAGCCGGCGGTCGAGTTCGGAAAAGGTGCGTGTCAGGTCGGTGTGCAGGTACTTGGGCAATTCGCTCGGATGACCCTCGGTGACGAAGGTCATGAGTTCGCCCGCCAGGCGCGCCATGGCGAGGTAGAGCTGCTCGGGGTGCACGCGCTGCACGTGATGGAAATGCATCATGATGGGCACGTAGGCGTTCACGGTGTGCAGCAGCCAGAAGTTGGCGACGTCGGTGGTGGTGAAGTCGGCCACGCCCGCCGCCTTCTGCCGCCGCTGCTCGCCGAGCGTGGTGCTCTTGGCGGACAGGATTTCCAGCAGCCGCCTGACGATGTCCGTGAGCGGGCGCGCCGCCCCGAGGCTCAGCGCGGGCGGGATGTAGTTCTCGTCGAGAACCATCTTGCCTTCCACCGTGCGCCGCACCTCGGCGATTTTCAGCGCCGCATGGTTGTCGAGCGATTCTTCCCCGAACAGCAGGCGCAGGTTCTTGGCGGCCAGGGTCACGGGCATGCTGTTCTCCCCGGTGTTCTCGTCGGGGACCTGGACCTGCACCGGCACGTAGCGCGCCTGGAAATCGGCGGCCGGCTGCCCTGCGGCGACGCTGGCCACGCCGGTGCGCGCGGCGGGCAGGGCCAGAAAGACGTCCATGCGCTCCGCGGTCGGCGGGAAGTGATCCATGAAGTTCCTCGTCGGGGGAGGAGGATCGACGTCGGGGATGTCGACGGGAGCGCCGTCGGGCAGGACGGCGCGGCAGCGCACGAGCTCGAAGACGCCGTTTTCCAAGGCTTCCTCGTTGAATTTCAGCTCTTCCGCTCCCCACATGAAGGTCGTCAGGGCGCGGATGCGGAAATTGAGGACGTCTTCATGGTAACGGTCCCACTGCTGGAAATGGTGGGGTGCGATGAAGAGTCCTTCGCTCCAGAGAACTTTCTGCAGAGACGCCATGACTTTCCTTTCCTATTTGATGGTCGCGGCTTCCAGGGTCTGAGCGCGCAAGGTCAGGCTGACCTTCTGCGTCTTGCCCTGGGTGACCGGCAGGATCTTGCGCCAGGTGTCGCCGACCGGGTTGCGGAAAAGGGCGACGATGCCGATGTACCTGGCGGCCGGGCCGGCGCTGATTTCCAGCATCTCCTGGGTGCCGGGCTGAACCACGCGCTCCTGCCTCTCGATGAAATCGTCCGAGAGGGTTTCTCTCTCGGATTTCAGAATGGCGTTATAGTCGGCGCTCTCGAGCCGCCCCTTGTCCTTGAGCTGGTAGACGCGCACGACGACCGACAGCGGCTGGCCGTTCTGGTCCGGGTTGAGGTCCGCCCCGCCGACGAGGACCATGCTGATGCGGGCGGGTTGCTTGGGGCAGCCGGCTGCGGCCAGGGCGCACAGCATCGTCACGACCGATGCAAGCCAGCGACGGGTGTTGTTCATGGGTGTCCCCCTGATCGTTATGCGGTTGTTGATCGGAATCCGGCTGAGGATACTCTACCGTGGGCGCCAATTCAAATCGAATGCTCGGCGCCCCCTGCCGTGCGCGCAGCCCGGCCGCGGGCGTCCGGCCTTGTGCTACCTGGCTGTCTGCAGCAGCTTTTCCCAAAGGGCCTTCACCTGGGCCGCCTCGTTGGCGTTCTTCATCTTGAAGTCCCAGTTGCGCTTGTTGTCCTTGGTGTCGATCTCCACCCGGTCTTCCCGCACGGTCAGCTTGAGGCTTTCGAAGGGAAGGCTGAAGGAGTGCGATTTTTCGCTGCCGCTGTACTCGACCTTGAGGCCGCTGATCAGCAGCGTTCCGGTGCAGTGGCCGAAGCGGTGGCGGTGTTCCACCTGGAATGCGTGGACTTCCTCCCGCATGCGCCGGTTGTCGAGCGCGGCGCGGTCCCCTTCCGCCATTTCCCGCAGGCTCGGGCCGGCGGCGTCATAGACGAATGTCAGGGTCTGGCCCTCGTAGAACTCGGTTTCCTTTTCGAACTGCTTCCCCTGGGCGGTGCGCAGCGTGATCTTGTGCGTACCCACGGGG